>Ga0308163_10000085_pt1 | contig 283236 bp, 252 predicted proteins | sample PhyTR1_FD_201037 | JGI IMG/M metagenome (GOLD analysis project Ga0308163, IMG submission 201037) | Phyllosphere microbial communities from UC Gill Tract Community Farm, Albany, California, United States - DLSLT.R1 | ecosystem: Host-associated > Plants > Phyllosphere > Unclassified | place...
CGGGCGGGGTTCGAACCTGCAGCAGGTTCGGGTCGAACGCAGTGAGACAGCGTTGCGCCAGCAACGACCCGAAGGGCGAGGCGAAGCCGAGTTATCCTGCACGACCCACCAATGTAAGAAGGCGCCCAAAGGCGCCTTTTTGCTATGTGCGATTCTGTGCGATTCTGGCTGACCGAAAAAGAGGGTCAGCCACTACAGGCTGGTAAGTCGCATATCGCGCCGGGTTTCGTAGGGGACGACCGCTTTTCTGGTCGTCCCGTATTTGCCGCGCAATTCCCCCAACTTTACTGGTCACCCTGCCCCTCTTTGCACTTTCTTATCACTCCTTTTACGCTTTAACGCCTCAAGTCTTATGCGATCCCGTCCGATAACCCGTATTGGTTAATGACAAAGGAGACAGAGATGAGCACTATCGGCAGCAGTAGCAGCGTCGCCAGCAGTTCAGGCAGCGGCAGCTCAGCTTCACAAACCACCAGCATCACCAAGCAAATCATCGCGCTGGAAAACCAGCTTAAAAGCCTGAGTGATGACCATGAGCTGACGGATGAGCAGAAGTCTGAGCAGCAGCAGATGATCGAAGGCCAGATCGCGATGCTGCAGGCACAGCTGGCGCAAATCCAGCAGCAGCAGGCGGAAAAAGCGGCGGAAAAGCAGGAAGCGAGTAAGCAGCCTGATAGCGGCAGCAGTAAAGTTGCTGACGGCGTTAACCGCCCAACGGCAACCAATACGCTGAACGTTTATATCTAAAACGGCGGCGCACTGGCCCGCTGTTGCGTCAGCAGTTCCGCCTGCTGACGCACTTCCTGCCAGATAGCTTCTGCCGCAGGCGTCAGCGAGCGGTTTTTACGCCGTATCAGCATAATGGTGCGATTTATTTCCGGCAGAATGCGCTTGACCATCAGCGGCCTGCCCTGCGGTAACGGCAGCGCCAATGCAGGCAAAATGCTGATACCAATCCCTGCTTCCACCATCGGGTAAAGCGTGGCCGGATGGCCAATCTCCTGGGCGATTTCCGCCTGCACCTGCTGCACGCGCAGTGCCTCATCAATCAGCACCCGGCTACCGGACGCATAATCCTGTAATACCAGCGTGCGCTGATTCAGCATATGCCAGTGGATGGTCGCCTGCGCTGCCAGCGGGTCATCCTGACGGCACAGCAGCAGAAAGGGTTCATCGAGGATCGCCTCCGACTCCAGATCGTCGGCCTGCAGTGGCCCGACGACAATGCCAAAATCCACTTCCGCATTGCGAATGCTTTGCAGCACCCACTGCTGAGGGCGGTCGCGCAGCATCACTTTGATCTCCGGGTAATGCAGCTGCCCAGCCGCCAGGCACTGCGGCATCAGGTGTGCGGAGATGGTCTGGCTGGCTGCCACACGCACCGTCCCGCTGCGCTGCTGCCCGTAGCTGCGCACATCCAGCAGCGTGTTGTTCAGCTCCTCTAACAGGCGTTCAAGGCGGCTGGCGAGCTGCTCACCTGCTTCGGTCAGCAGCACTTCACGGGTAGTGCGATCCAGCAGGCGAATACCCATTTCGTTTTCCAACTCTTTAATGCTATGGCTGACGGCAGACTGGCTCAGGCCAATCAGCTGCCCCGCCTGGCTGAAACTGCCCTGCTGGGCCACGGCAACAAACACGCGCAGCTGACGAAGCGTATAATTCATCGATTTTTCTCATATATGAATTCAATAAATCAATTTTATTTCTAAACCTCCTCAGCGCACAATAGCCGCATGTTTTTTTAACCGGGCATTAACATGCGTATTTTTCGTATCGACCCACTGATGTTGAAACTGATTATCACCGTGCTGCTGGCCTCTTTCCTGCCTGCGCGCGGCCATTTTGTTGATTTCTTTGAGTGGCTGACTACCGCCGCGATCGCCCTGCTGTTCTTTATGCACGGCGCCAAGCTGTCGCGGGAGAAAATCATCGCCGGCGGCGGCCACTGGCGTCTGCACCTGTGGGTAATGTTCAGCACCTTCGTCATGTTCCCGGCGCTGGGCATGCTGTTTGTCTGGTGGCATCCGCTTAATCTCAGCACCGAGATTTATACCGGCTTTATGTATCTGTCGATCCTGCCGGCTACCGTTCAGTCATCGATTGCCCTGACCTCTCTGGCCGGGGGGAACGTTGCGGCGGCGGTGTGTAGCGCTTCGGCTTCCAGCCTGCTGGGGGTATTTATCTCTCCTCTGCTGGTTGGCCTGCTGATGAACGTCCACAGCGACGTCCCGGGCGGCAGCCTGGCGCAGATCGGTCGCATTATGCTGCAGCTGCTGGTGCCGTTCGTGATTGGTCATCTGTCGCGCCGCTGGATTGCCGGATGGGTTGAGCGCAACCGTGGCCTGATTGGTAAAACTGACCAGGCGTCGATTCTGCTGGTAGTTTACTCCGCCTTTAGTGAAGCGGTGGTCAACGGTATCTGGCACCGCGTGGGGGCGATGACCCTGGTATGGATTGTGGTCGGCAGCCTTGGCCTGCTGTTTGTGGTGCTGGCCGTTAACCTGGCCGCCGCGAAGCTGTTCGGCTTTAATCGGGCGGATGAGATCACCATTCTGTTCTGCGGCTCGAAAAAGAGCCTGGCAAACGGCGTACCGATGGCGAACATTCTGTTCCCGTCCGCGGCGGTGGGGATTATCGTTCTGCCGCTGATGATCTTCCACCAGGTGCAGCTGATGGTCTGTTCAATGCTGGCGCAGCGCTATAAGAAGGCGGGAGAGAAGCTGGCCACCGGGGAAAAAACCACCACGAGTAGTAAAGCGGTGGTTGAATCGCAGAAGTAACGTGCCACACTTACCGTCGCAGACCGAGCGGCTGCGACGGTTACCCCTCTTTATTCCTGACTTTCCCCCAGGCCACGTCCCGGCAGCGTCTTACAGGCCGGGCCATTCTCCGCTGGCGCAACCGTCGGATATTTATCATCCGGAGTAATATAGACCGGCGTTGTGGCAACAAAACCATCTGCGAAGATGGCTTCAACGTAGGTTGCCTGCCAGCCTTTCTCCGGTGATGCTAATTTGATATTCAGCGATTCGCTAATCGGCAGCGCTTCTGCCTGGTATTCAATCTGACAGGAGTGGCGGAAATCACGCGCTTCCGGGTTTACTGCCTGCCAGAGCTTAAGCTCTTTGGGTGACTCGGAGAATGTTACTTTTAGCTGGCTCTCCTGCAATGCCGTTGTTACCACCGGCAGCGGCTGCGACTGCTGGATTCGATTCACAAAATGGGTTAATGACTGCTCGGCGAAGTCACGGATACCTGCATGCCCGCTGTTGGGTGCCATACGCAGGGATTTTTGCCCCGGCAGCTGGTCAAAGTAGAAACGGCTATTATCAGGTACATAGAAGTCATCACCGCTGGCATTGATAATATATTTAGGGATCTCCAGACGCTGACCGTACGCGCTGTCTTTATATTCCAGCGGGTCTTCAATTTTCATTAACTCAGCAAACTGTGGTGTTTCCACGCTGGTATCCACCCCTTTTTGGAAATAGGGATAAAATGCCACTGGCCAGTTATTACCATAGCTGCGATACATATGCTTTAGCGCCGGGCGAATACCCAGTAAATCAATGGCAAACGGTGCAATAGCCACAACGCGAGGATCGGCTATCGCCGCCAGCCATGTGGTCCAGCCGCGTTTTGAAATACCGGAAACAATGAATTTTTTCACCTGCCACTCATCAAGCTCGCGCTCTGCCAGATTCATCACCTGCGACACCGTGGCCGCCATCGGTACGTGCAGCGGGATCGTTGGCGTTGCCTGCGGATCTTGCATAAAAATAGACCAGCTGTGCGCCACGCTGTCATCTTCCGCTTTAGCCTGCGCATCGTTAGCGTAAGTGAGAAGCTGATTCGGGACATTGCTGACTGAGACAATAATCGAGCGGGTATTACGCGCCAGCGAGGCTAATTTCTCTCTGGTCATATCGGTTGAGGCTTTGGCCGGCTTACCCGGTTCGGGATTATTGGTGCCGTTATTAATAAATACCACCGCCCGGGCGGAAAGCGCATTCTGCGGAATATAGATATCAACATCGTGCTGCCATACTGCAGGCTGAACCAACCCTGCCGGTGACCAGGACTGAGAGTTGAGTGAATAGTGGCGCAGTTCCAGCTGCTCGAGATTTTCGCTGCCTAGCCAGTGGTAGTCCAGCGGTTCGGATGCCAGCGCTGCACGATAGCAGGGGATAACACTGCTGAAGCTGTCTTGCGGATTACCACAATCAGCCCAGGCAGCGGTAGAGCAAGCAGCGCCGGTGAGGCCAGCCAGAGTAAGAATATAAGCACTTAAACGCGGCATTAACGTTCCTTTTAGCTAAAATCATCATTAGCTGACGATGATATCGCGTAAAAAGTGCCAGTTGCCGCATGGCTAAGGTTGTTTAAGGTGCAAATCAACTGTTTAAGCTAGCGCTTAAGCGGTTTCACCAGCCCTTCCAGACCTTCGATTTTAATCGCCAGCGCGATCTGCATCAGCTCCCCCAGATGCCCCTGCGGGAACTCATCTTTACGCGCAAACCACAGCAGATACTCTTCCGGCAGGTCGATCAGCACCCGCCCTTTGTATTTGCCGTAGGGCATGATGGTATTGGCGATCTCAATCAGGTGTTGTTTTTCCATGTCACTCGCCCAGTAAGCGGATCATTTCTGCTTCGTCGATCACCTCAATCCCCAGCTCCTGCGCTTTGACCAGCTTGGAGCCGGCGGCTTCCCCGGCAATCACCAGATCGGTTTTCTTCGACACGCTGCCGCTGACTTTCGCCCCCAGCGCCACCAGCCGGTCTTTCGCTTCGTCGCGCGAGAGAATGCTGAGCGAGCCGGTCAGCACCACGGTTTTCCCGGCGAACGGGCTGTCGATCTCTTCGGCTTTCACCACTACCACTTCCGGCCAGTGGATGCCGGCTTTCTCGACCAGCAGGCGGATCACCTCACGGTTGCTCTCTTCATCCATAAAGTTACGCACGTGGCTGGCGACCACCTTGCCCACGTCCGGTACGGCGATTAACGCCTCCAGATCGGCGGCCATTAACGCCTCCAGGGTACCGAAATGCGCGGCGAGGTTAGCAGCGGTGGCTTCACCAACTTCACTGATGCCCAGCGCATAGAGGAAGCGGGCAAAGGTGGTTTGTTTAGCTTTCGCCAGCGCGTCGACGACGTTCTGTGCCGACTTCGGCCCCATACGATCCAGCCCGGTCAGCTTGCCGGGGGTGAGATCGAACAGATCCGCCGGATTTTTCACGTACTCTTTATCCACCAGCTGGTCGATGATCTTCTCGCCCATGCCGTCGATATCCAGCGCCCGGCGCGACACAAAGTGTTTAAGCGCCCCTTTGCGCTGCGCGCCGCAGATCAGACCGCCGGTACAGCGGGCAACGACCTCTCCCTCAACGCGCTCAACGTCCGAGCCGCAGACCGGGCAGTGCGTCGGGAACTGCACTTCACGCGCCTGTTGCGCGCTCTCCACCACGCTGACCACCTGGGGAATCACATCACCCGCGCGACGGATCACCACGCGGTCACCAATCTTCAGGCCGAGGCGTTCAATTTCATCGGCGTTATGCAGCGTGGCGTTACTCACCATCACGCCCGCGACCAGCACCGGCTCCAGGCGCGCTACGGGAGTAATCGCGCCGGTGCGGCCCACCTGGAATTCAACGTCGCGCACCACGGTCATCTGCTCCTGCGCCGGGAATTTAAACGCCACCGCCCAGCGCGGTGCGCGTGCCACAAAGCCGAGCTGCTCCTGCAGATCGAGCGAATCGACTTTGATCACCACGCCATCGATATCAAAGCCGAGATTCGGGCGGTCGGCCTCCACCTGATGGTAAAACGCCAGCACTTCTTCCGCGGTGTGGCACAGGCGCACGCGTTCACTGACCGGTAATCCCCAGGCTTTAAACTGCTGCAAGCGCCCGATATGGCTACGCGGCATGTCACCGCCTTCCAGCAGGCCAAGACCGTAGCAGAAGAAGGTCAGCGGGCGTTTGGCGGTGATACGCGGGTCAAGCTGGCGCAGCGACCCGGCGGCGGCGTTACGCGGGTTGGCGAACACCTTATTGCCGGTGCGGCGCGCTTCGTCGTTCATCTTTTCGAAGCCAGGCTGCGGCATAAACACTTCGCCGCGCACTTCGACGCGGGCTGGAATATTCTCCCCGCGCAGGCGCAGTGGGATGGCGCGAATAGTGCGCACGTTAGCCGTGATATTTTCGCCAGTGGTGCCGTCGCCACGGGTGGCAGCGCGCACCAGTTCGCCGTTCTCATACAGCAGGCTGACCGCCAGTCCGTCGAGCTTCAGCTCGCAGCAGAAGGTGATCTCATCCACGCTTTTCAGGCGATCCTGCACGCGCTTGTTAAATGCCAGGTAGCTCTCTTCATCAAAGGCATTATCCAGCGACAGCATGGGCACTTCATGACGCACCTGCTCGAAGGCGCTTAATGGCGCAGCCCCGACGCGCTGGGTCGGGGAATCGCTGGTGATGAGTTCAGGATGCTCAGCTTCCAGCGCGCGCAGCTCCGCCATCAGACGGTCATATTCCGCATCGGGGACTTCGGGGGCATCAAGCACGTGGTACTGGTATTCGTGGTGGCGAAGCTGGGTTCGCAGATGGGTGAGTTGTTGTTGTACGGATTCCATAGCGGCACCATCAAAGATAAAAAACCCCCGAAGACGGGGGTTTGGGAAGAGTTCGATTATAGCGGGAAACTCAGAGGCTGTTAGCGTCAATAACGTCGCGGATGCGCGCCTTGTAAGTTTCCAGCTTTTGCGGCGTCATCATGCGGCGTTCATCATCCAGCACCACGCCACCAACATCGTCGGCGATGCGCTGTGCGGATTGCAGCATCAGCTTGAAATTCTGATGGGCATCACCGTACGACGGCACCATCATAAAGATAGAGACCCCCGGGGTGGAAAACTCGGACATGTTATCCGGGTTGAACGACCCTGGCTTGACCATATTCGCCAGGCTGAACAGGACCGGGCCGCTGCCCGCTGGGTTCAGATGACGATGGAAGATGTTCATTTCGCCAAACTGGAAGCCAGCCTGCAATACGCCCTGCAGCAGCGCTTCACCGTTGATCACGCCACCGGCGTGGGCCGAAACGTGCAGTACCAGAACGGTCTCTTTACGCCGCGCTTCTTCACGCTTCTGCTCAGCAATCTCTTCAACCGTCGGTTCCGTCACTGCTGGCTGCACAGGCGCAGCGGGCGGGCTAACAGGCTCACGCGTGACGGCCGGGCGAGCAGGCTCAGGCTGACGCACCGGCGCTGAAACTTCCGGTTCATCGTATTCAGGTTCCGGCGCGTGCGGCAACTCACCGCCAAACAGCGGATCCAGCTCTGGCTGCTCATCAATTTGTGGCTGATGACGCACAGGTTCTGGCTGCTGACGTGGTTTGGGCTGACGCGGCGGCTCATCCCCGGCATTAAATCCACCCAGGGAGGTGTCCGTTGGCTCAGGCTGGTTACGCTGTACGCGCACTTCACCCACGCCCTCTTCGTCATCCTCGAACGCTTCTTCTCTGTCCTGCTTTAAACGCTTGTGCGGGCGATCGCGAAAAACGGATGAGCGCTCTTTACGGCTGGTCCACAAGCCGTGCAGTAAAAGCGCTATTATGGCGATCGCGCCAACAACGATTAATATCAGACGCAAATCCTGCATCATTGTATTCTCTGTTGTTCCAATACCTTGCCACCGCGGCAAACTTTATCCTCTAACTGTATTTGCCCGAGTACACAAGTGCAAGTCCGTGCAGTATTTTCTGACAAATATCACGTACCAGGTGTGCTTTTTTGCTGTTTTTTCGCGCAAAGGGCACCTGGTAAGTAGAAAAAGCTGGGTTATGATAGCCACAGCCTGCCCGAATAATGGAGAAAAGCAGTCCATGTCACATCACAATTCCGACCACGCATACAACGGCGTGCACTATTTTGCTCAGGGATGGAAACTGATCCGCCTGCCTGGCATCCGTCGTTTTGTCATTCTTCCACTGTTAGTGAATATCGTCCTGATGGGTGGCGCCTTTGTCTGGTTGTTCCACCGCATGGGCCAGTGGATACCAGAGTTGATGGCGCTGGTTCCCGGCTGGCTTCAGTGGCTGAGCTATCTGCTCTGGCCACTGGTGGTGTTGTCGATCATTTTAGTCTTTAGCTACTTTTTCTCCACTATTGCCAACTGGATTGCTGCACCGTTCTGCGGGCTACTGGCGGAACAGCTGGAAGGAAGGTTGACCGGTAAACCGCTGCCGGACAGCGGCTGGAGCGGGCTGGTGAAAGATCTGCCGCGCATAATGAAGCGTGAATGGCAGAAACTGGCTTACTATCTGCCGCGTGCGCTGGTCCTGCTGTTGCTCTATTTTGTCCCAGGTTTTGGTCAAACCGTTGCACCGGTGCTGTGGTTCCTGTTTAGCGCCTGGATGCTATCGATTCAGTACTGCGACTATCCGTTTGATAACCACAAGGTCAGTTTCCGCCAGATGCGCTCTGCCCTGCGTCAAAATAAGACCGACAATATGCAGTTCGGCGCGCTGGTCAGCCTGTTTACCCTCATCCCTGTTCTGAATTTGGTGATCCTGCCCGTCGCCGTTTGCGGCGCTACCGCGATGTGGGTCGATCGTTACCGCGCGCAGCTGGCACTGCATCGCTAAACGTTCTCTCCCCCCGCTGATTGCAGCAGGCTCACGGCCAGGGATGGCCGTGCGGAAAGCAGCCCTCCCTCCTGAAACCTGTCATGGCGCGATGATATTCAACCCAATATTCCTGGTAAAACTTCAGTGTTCGCCCTCTGCGCATTGATTCCTCATGCTTACAGATGCCCCTTATGCCATTTCGGCAGGGCTTATTTCCAGCGAACATATCTATATACGATTTCTTCACTTCCTTGTGAAATTGAACAAGGTATGCTCTAAGCCAATCCCAAAATTTCAGACAGTTAAGGACAGGCTATGAGCAAGATCTATGAAGACAACTCTTTAACAATCGGTCATACGCCGCTGGTTCGACTGAACCGCATCGGTAATGGACGCATTCTGGCTAAAGTTGAATCGCGTAACCCTAGCTTTAGTATCAAATGCCGTATCGGTGCCAATATGATTTGGGACGCGGAAAAACGGGGAATTCTGAAACCGGGCATCGAACTGGTGGAGCCGACCAGCGGCAACACCGGTATTGCGCTGGCCTATGTTGCAGCAGCACGCGGTTATAAGCTGACGCTAACCATGCCGGAAACCATGAGCGTTGAGCGCCGTAAACTGCTGAAAGCACTCGGCGCTAACCTGGTGCTGACCGAAGGTGCGAAAGGCATGAAAGGGGCAATCAGCAAGGCAGAAGAGATTGTTGCCAGTGACCCGGATAAATTCGTGCTGCTACAGCAGTTCAGCAACCCGGCAAACCCGGAGATCCACGAAAAAACCACCGGCCCGGAAATCTGGGAAGATACCGATGGCGAAGTGGATGTCTTTATTGCCGGTGTTGGTACCGGTGGCACCCTGACCGGGGTCAGCCGCTACATCAAAAACACCAAAGGCAAAAAAGACCTGATCACCGTGGCAGTGGAACCGACTGACTCGCCGGTCATTGCTCAGGCGATTGCCGGTGAAGAGATCAAACCCGGCCCGCATAAAATTCAGGGTATCGGCGCTGGCTTCATTCCTGGCAACCTCGATCTCAACCTGGTTGACCGCGTGGTCGCCATCACCAATGAAGAGGCGATCTCCACCGCACGTCGTCTGATGGAAGAGGAAGGTATTCTTGCCGGTATCTCTTCCGGGGCAGCCGTTGCTGCAGCGCTGAAACTGCAGGAAGACGAGGCGTTCGCCAACAAAAATATCGTGGTAATCCTGCCCTCTTCCGGCGAGCGTTACCTGTCAACCGCCCTGTTTGCGGACCTGTTTACTGAGAAAGAATTGCAGCAGTAATGCCGGCTGGACGAAATTGTCTGAAAAAGCACCCGAACGGGTGCTTTTTTGTGGACTGCGTCAAACTTTTGTCACCCTGCAGATTGATTTTACCCTCGTGTGTCTGGTATTTAGACTGCCAATTATTTCGATCCGTAAAATTAATCGCGGCGTGAACTGGATCAAGCTGAATCGATTTACTGGTTTGGCGCTGAAAGGTAATCGCGGCATAATGGTAGGCGGAAAAGCGAGGCGGAAATCCCGGATTTTCACTCAATCTTAACTCCACCTTACCAGCGCATTTTTTGGCCAGTCTTCATACCATGCCAGCGCGACTCAATACAGGCTAAAGTCATGCCTCCAGGCTAGACTTTGGATCAACAACACCAAACCATGAAGTTGGGGAAACATAATGTTCCAGCAAGAAGTCACCATTACCGCACCAAACGGCCTGCACACTCGTCCAGCAGCTCAGTTCGTTAAAGAAGCGAAAGCCTTCTCTTCCGAAATCACCGTTACTTCTAACGGCAAATCTGCCAGCGCCAAAAGCCTGTTCAAGCTGCAGACGCTGGGTCTGACTCAGGGCACCGTTGTTACCCTGTCAGCAGAAGGCGAAGATGAGCAGAAAGCCGTTGAGCATCTGGTTAAACTGATGGCTGAACTCGAGTAATCAGCACACTTTCCAGCTGTCCAGCGCAGTGTTTCAGGACAGATGATTGCAATATTGATCGCGGACAGTACGTCCGCGATGTTGCTTTCGTAAAGTAGCCGAAAGTAGTCAACTCACATTGCATTCTGTTCCGGCTCGCTGAGTGGATCAACCGATGCAGTCATCTGGGCTACTTTGCTTCAGATGATTATCAGAGAAAGAAAAGGTAGGGTTATGATTTCAGGCATTTTAGCATCACCGGGTATCGCTTTTGGCAAGGCGCTTCTGCTGAAAGAAGATGAGATTATCATCAACCGGAAGAAGATTACTGCCGACCAGGTCGATCAGGAAGTTCAGCGTTTTCTTGATGGTCGTAAAAAGGCTGCCGTGCAGCTGGAAGCGATCAAAATCAAAGCCGGGGAAACCTTCGGTGAAGAGAAAGAAGCGATCTTCGAGGGGCATATCATGCTGCTGGAAGATGAAGAGCTTGAGCAGGAAATCATTGCCCTGATTAAAGACGAGCATGCCACAGCGGATGCCGCTGCCTTTTCCGTGATCGAAGGCCAGGCGAAAGCGCTGGAAGAGCTCGATGACGAATATCTGAAAGAGCGTGCTGCCGACGTCCGTGATATCGGTAAGCGCCTGCTGCAAAATATCCTGGGTCTGCATATCGTTGACCTCAGCGCTATCAACGAAGAAGTTCTACTGATCGCGAAAGATCTGACGCCATCAGAAACCGCGCAGCTGAACCTGAATAAAGTGCTTGGCTTTATCACCGATATCGGTGGCCGCACCTCACACACCTCGATTATGGCCCGCTCACTTGAGCTGCCCGCTATCGTAGGTACCGGCGATGTGACCAACCAGGTAAAAAACGACGATTTCCTGATCCTCGATGGCGTTAACAACCAGGTGTACGTGAATCCAACGCCTGAGAAAATCGAAGAGCTGAAAGCGGTCGCTCACCAGTATCTCAGCGAGAAAAACGAGCTGGCGAAGCTGAAAGATCTGCCTGCCGTGACGCTTGACGGTCACCAGGTTGAAGTCTGCGCCAACATCGGTACCGTACGCGACGTGGCCGGTGCAGAGCGCAACGGCGCGGAAGGCGTAGGTCTGTACCGCACCGAGTTCCTGTTTATGGACCGTGACTCACTGCCAACCGAAGAAGAACAGTTCCAGGCGTATAAAGCCGTCGCGGAAGCTGTGGGTTCTCAGGCGGTGATCGTGCGTACTATGGATATCGGCGGTGACAAAGATCTGCCGTACATGAACCTGCCGAAAGAAGACAACCCGTTCCTCGGCTGGCGCGCAATCCGTATCTGCATGGACCGCAAAGAAATTCTGCATGCCCAGCTGCGCGCGATCCTGCGTGCCTCCTCCTTTGGCAAGCTGCGCATCATGTTCCCGATGGTGATTTCCGTTGAAGAAGTACGCTTCCTGAAAGCCGAACTTGAAACGCTGAAAGCTCAGCTGCGTACTGAAAGCAAATCCTTCGATGAGAGCATTGAAGTCGGCATTATGGTGGAAACCCCTGCCTCGGCCGTTATCGCTCACCATCTGGCAAAAGAAGTTGATTTCTTTAGTATTGGGACAAACGACCTGACGCAGTATACTCTGGCCGTGGATCGTGGTAACGACCTGATTTCCCATCTCTACAACCCAATGTCTCCTTCCGTTCTGACGCTGATTAAGCAGGTTATTGATGCTTCTCATGCCGAAGGCAAGTGGACTGGTATGTGCGGTGAGCTGGCAGGCGACGAACGTGCTACACTACTGTTATTGGGAATGGGGCTGGACGAATTCAGCATGAGTGCCATTTCTATCCCACGCATCAAGAAAATTATTCGTAATACGAATTTTGAAGATGCGAAGGCATTGGCAGAGCAGGCTCTGGCTCAACCGACAGCGGACGAGTTGATGAACCTGGTCAACAAGTTCATTGAAGAAAAAACACTCTGCTGAAGCCTGACACGCTGGCCCAATATTACTGCTTAGGAGAAGAACATGGGTTTGTTTTCAAAACTTTTTGGCGATAAGTCAGATTCCGCATCTGGTGCCATTGAGATCGTAGCACCGCTGTCTGGCGAAATCGTTAATATCGAAGATGTACCGGACGTCGTGTTTGCGGAGAAAATTGTTGGCGACGGTATCGCTATCAAACCTACTGGCAATAAAATGGTTGCGCCGGTCGATGGCACCATCGGTAAGATTTTCGAAACCAATCATGCTTTTTCCATCGAATCTGACAATGGCATTGAGCTGTTCGTCCACTTCGGTATCGATACCGTTGAGCTGAAAGGCGAAGGCTTCAAGCGCATCGCTGAAGAAGGCCAGAAAGTGAAAAAAGGCGACGTCGTGATTGAGTTCGATCTGGCTCTGCTGGAAGAGAAAGCAAAATCGACGCTGACGCCAGTGGTGATCTCCAATATGGATGAGATCAAAGAGCTGGTTAAGCTGACGGGTAGCGTTGTAGTGGGTGAAACTCCGGTTATCCGCATCAAGAAGTAACGCTATCGTTAACGTCAAAAGCCCCCCGCAGGCAGCTGCGGGGGGCTTTTTTTTATGCCAGTGATACCGGGTTAAGAGCTGGAGAGCAGCGCATCACGCAGGCTGAGGGCATTCAGCGGGGTGTCATCCAGATCCAGCTGGTGCTCCAGCTGAAGCAGGTGCTCATTCATCATCGCCTGAGCATCTGCCACCTCCCCTGCTTTCAACGCGTTAATCACTGCACTGTGCTCCTGACACTGACAGGCGGGGCTGTCATTGCGCTGATACAACGCCACGATTAACGAGCTGCGCACCATCAGGTTTTCCAGCATCTCAATCAGTACCTGATTATCGCTGATCCTCGCCAGCAGCAGGTGGAACTGGCTCAGTTCACGCACGATATCACGGCGATCTTCACCGGCGATGGCGCGCTTTTCCGCCTGCATATGGGCATCGATTTCGGCCTGATGGCACGCCAGTTTTTCGGGGGTAATTGCGGCAATCATTGCGCCTTCAATCGCTCGACGGGCAATAAACACTTCTCTGGCCTCACGCGCCTGCGGCCGTGCAACCCGCGCGCCGCGATTTGGCGCGATCGTCACAATTTTCTGAAGCGCCAGCCGCTGCAGCGCGGCCTGGACGTGATTGCGATTGGCCGATAACGCCTCCACAATTTGTGACTCAACCAGACGTACTCCCGGTTTTAACCGATGCTGTGCAATAGCCACTGATAACGCATCGACTATGCGCTGCACTTCCTGTTGTCTGGCGCTGCTCACACCGCTCATGACGTTTCCTCTTTAAATACTTATACCACCCAGTGCGGCAGGCGAAGAGTGATTTCCAGTCCGCCGTCACGGGCATTCATTGCGCTGACGTCACCCCGATGGGCCGCCACGACTTTACGCACGATGGATAACCCAAGGCCATAGCCTTTACCTGAAAGGGGCGAGTTTACGCGCACAAACGGGTCGAAAATGCTGGAAAGCTTATCCGCCTCCACCCCCGGCCCGCGATCGCGCACGCTGATAATCAGCCAGCCCTGCTCCTGGCGCAGGTTTATCTGCACCTGCTGGCCTTGCAGCGAGAAGCGCAGCGCATTACGCACCACATTCTCCACCGCCGAGCGGATCAGATTAGCATCCCCTTTGACGGTGTAATCCTGCTGCTCATCAGCGTACAACAGGATTTCAACGCCGGGAACCTGTGCTTCATAACGCGCATCGTTCGCCACCGCTTCCAGCAGCCCCAGCAGGTCGAAATACTGCTCATCCGGCAGCGCCTGATGCTCTGCTCGCGACAGCGTCAGCAATTCGCCGATCATTTTATCCAGGCGCCGGGCTTCTTCATCAATGCGGTCGAGCGAAGCACCCACCGATTCCGGCGTCTGGCGCGCCAGCCCGGTCGCCAGCTGCAAACGTGCCAGCGGTGAGCGCAGCTCGTGCGAGACATCGTGCAGCAGCTCCTCACGGGCGCTGACCAGCACCGACAGGCGCTCGACCATGGCATCAAAGTCCTGCGCCACCACCGACAGCTCATCGTGGCGGCGGCGCATCTGCGGGAACAGACGCACCGAAAGGTCACCTTTTGAAACGCGGGCAAAGCCGGCGCGCAGCTGGCGCATCGGGCGCGTCAGGTTCCAGGCAAGGATCAGGCTGAACAGCAGGCCACACACCATGCCGACGATAAACAGCGGTTCCGGCATGTTCAGGATGCTGTGAGGATGCCTGCCCATGGAGCTGTCAGCGCGCAGCCCCGCCACGTCGTAGCTCAGCTGATACTGGCGGCCATCGGCCCCTTTGACCCACTCCGTTACCTCTTTGGGAAACTCACCCGGCCCCAGATCGCGGTTGAGTTCATCGCGCGGCTGAAGCTGCGGCGGCCGTGACGCCACCACTTTGACCGAGAAGAAACGCCGGTCGTTAGGCGGCCAGTCGACCATCATATCGTTCAGCGCCTCCATCCCGCCGCGCTGCAGCACCGAGACGGCCGACGTCATCTGCAAATTAACGATGCGCTTAGTGGCCATGTTTTCTGGCGGCTCATGATGCTTGCCATATAAGCTAAAACCCAGCCAAAGCAGCTGGGTAATAGCGATATAGGTGAGCCAGAAGCCGATCAGGATCTTCCAGAACAGGAAGCCGCGGAAGCCGGTTTTCATCGGATACGGTAGCCGATACTGCGCACCGTCTCAATATTGATGGTGTCATGGGTCAGCGCGGCCAGCTTCTGGCGGATATTACTGATGTGCACGTCCACGCTGCGGTCGTAAGCTTCACGCGGGCGGCCTAACCCCTTTTCAGAGAGTTCATCTTTCGACACCACGCGGTCCGGCGAGCGCAGCAGCAGGTCCAGCAGGTTGAACTCCGATGCCGTCAGGTCAAAGGGCTTTTGCTGCCACTCGCTGATACGCGTGGCCGGATTAAGCGTCAGCTCGCCCCAGGCGATAACATCTTTATTCTCAATAACCACGGGCTGCTCCTCCACGCGGCGCAGCACCGCCCGCAGGCGCGCCACCAGCTCGCGCGGGTAGCATGGCTTCGGCATATAGTCATCCGCACCCATCTCAAGGCCGATCACGCGATCGATGTTGTCGCCCTTGGCGGTCAGCATAATCACCGGCAGGCGGCTGTTCTGTCGTACCTGGCGCAGCACGTCAATCCCGCTCATATCCGGCAGCATAATATCAAGGATCATCGCGTGGTACTGGCCAGATAGCGCCCCATCCACGCCCGCTTTGCCGGTCAGAACCAGCGAGGCGTCAAAACCTTCCGCAATCAGATACTGACTGAGCATGGTGCCCAATTCGAGGTCGTCATCGACCAGTAAAATTTTCATACAGGATCTCTCAATGATACAGCCGCCATTTTCGCCTTAAACCGACGAATTAGCAGCCGCTTTTACCCAATCCTTACAGTCTAACAAAGGCGGAAAAAAGGGGCGGAAGGATTTGATAGGCGTGGCGCCAGAAGGTTCTGCCGCCGTTGAGAAAAAGGGAGGCTAATAGACGCCGGTTGAGAGGTAGCGGTCGCCGCGATCGCAGATTATCGCCACGATGACGCTGCCGGGCTGTTCACGCGCAATACGTAGCGCTCCCGCCACCGCGCCGCCGGAGCTGACCCCGCAGAAGATGCCTTCGCGCTGTGCCAGCTGGCGCATCGTCTCTTCGGCTTCCTGCTGTGACATATCGATCACCCGATCTACCAGCTCAGGACGGAAGATGCCCGGCAGATAGGCGGCAGGCCAGCGGCGAATGCCGGGAATGCTGCTGCCTTCCGAGGGCTGCAGCCCGACAATCTCCACCGAGCTACTCAGCTCTTTCAGATACCTGCCGACGCCGGTAATGGTCCCGGTGGTGCCCATGCTGGAGACAAAATGGGTCAGGCGGCCAGCGCTCTGCTGCCAGATTTCCGGCCCGGTCGTCTGATAATGCCCGAGCGGGTTATCCGGGTTGTTAAACTGATCCAGCACTTTGCCTTCCCCGCGTGCCGCCATCGCGGCGGCCAGGTCACGTGCGCCCTCCATGCCCTGCTCGCGGCTGACCAGAATCAGCTCGGCACCGTAGGCCTTCATCGCCGCCTGGCGCTCAATGCTCATATTCTCCGGCATCAGCAGCTTCAGCACATACCCTTTCATCGCGGCGATCATCGCCAGCGCGATACCGGTATTGCCGCTGGTCGCTTCAATCAGCACGTCGCCGGGGCGAATTTCCCCGCGTAGCTCAGCCTGATGGATCATCGACAGCGCAGCACGGTCTTTCACCGAACCAGCGGGATTATTTCCCTCCAGCTTTAGCCAGATTTCGCTGCCGTTGTCCGGCGCCAGGCGCTGCAGCTTAATCAGCGGCGTATTGCCGATGGTATTTTCGAGTGTGGTCAAGGTGTGATTCCCGGCATGAAATGAGAGAGGCCGGAATTACCCAGCCTCTCTGCAAAAGATTTCAGAACAAAAAATATCAGGCGCTCTGCGCAAAGGCAACAGGGCGTAACGGCGTATCGCCGTGATACAGGCGCGCGTGCTGCAGGCCGACGAACAGGCGCTCACCGCGAATCGGTGCAACCTGGTCCCCTTCCATGACCACGGTAATCGGCTCACCGCTCCACTCTGCGGGCTGAACCACCAGCTGCCAGTAATGCCCACGCGGACTGACTTCAAGAATCTGCACCGGCAGCGGCGTTTCCAGGCTGCTCTGACGGCTGACGTTAATCTCCCACGGGCGCAGGAACAGCTCAACCGCTCCCTGATGCGCCGGCGCGTAGCCCAGCGGCCAGTGATGGGCACCAACGTGGAACTGGGAGCCGTGCACTTCGCCGTCGAAGCGGTTCACTTCGCCGAGGAACTCCAGCACAAAACGGGTGGCCGGATCGCGCCAGACGTCGTCCGGCGTGCCCACCTGCTCAATGTTGCCCTGGCTCATCACCACCACGCGGTCGGCGACTTCCATCGCTTCTTCCTGGTCATGGGTCACGAAGACGCTGGTGAACTTGAGTTCTTCATGCAGCTGACGCAGCCAGCGGCGCAGCTCTTTGCGCACCTGCGCATCCAGCGCGCCAAATGGCTCATCCAACAGCAGGATCTGTGGCTCAACGGCCAGCGCACGCGCCAGCGCCACACGCTGCTTCTGCCCACCGGACAGCTGTGCCGGATAGCGGCTGGCAAGATGCCCCAGCTGCACCATCTCCAGCAGGCGGGTGACCTTCTGCTTAATTTCTGCTGCTGACGGGCGTTCGCGGCGTGGCAGCACCGACAGGCCAAAGGCGATATTGTCGAACACTGTCATATGGCGGAACAGCGCGTAGTGCTGGAACACAAAGCCGACCTGGCGATCGCGGGCATGCACGCGGCTGACATCCTTACCGTGGAAGCTCAGGCGCCCGCTGTTCTGGTTTTCCAGCCCGGCGATAATACGCAGCAGCGTGGTTTTCCCGGAGCCAGACGGCCCCAGCAGCGCCACCATTTGCCCGGAAGGGATATCCAGGGAAATATCGTTCAGGACTTTCGTCTTGCCGAAGGATTTATTGATGTTACCGATCTCAATGCTCATGGTTCCCCTCCTGTTGCAAGCGCTTCTGCTGGCTCTCTAACCGCCACTGCACCGCACTTTTCAGAAACAGCGTCACTATCGCCATCAGAGTCAACAAGCCCGCGGCGGTAAATGCGCCGACGCTGTTGTAGTCCTGATGCAGTAATTCAACCTGTAATGGCAGCGTGTAGGTCTCGCCGCGAATCGATCCCGATACCACCGAGACCGCACCAAACTCACCAATCGCACGGGCGTTGGTTAACACCACGCCATAAAGCAGCGCCCAGCGGATATTGGGCAGCGTCACGCGCCAGAACATTTTCCAGCCGGAGGCGCCCAGCAGCACCGCCGCTTCATCTTCGTGCGAGCCCTGGCTCAGCATCACCGGCACCAGTTCGCGCACCACAAACGGACAGGTGACAAATATGGTGACCATGGCCATGCCCTGCCAGGAGAACATCAGCTGGATGTTATGGGCATCCAGCCAGCCGCCTGCCGGGCCGTTAACGCCCCAGAACAGCAGATACATCAGCCCTGCCACCACCGGCGACACGGCGAAAGGAATATCAAACAGCGTCAGCAGCAGCTGGCGACCGGGGAAGGTAAAACGCGTCACCAGCCAGGCCAGCAGGGTACCAAACACCAGGTTGACCGGCACTGCGATCAGCGCAATCAGTACGGTCAGCCAGATCGAGTGCAGCATATCGGCATCGCCAAGATTGCTCAGCGTGGCCATCAGCCCCTCAGAAAATGCGGTAGTGAAAATTGCCACTAAAGGCACCACCAGCAGCAGCAGGGAGATCAGCATCCCCAGGCCAATCAGGATCCACTTACCCCACTGAAAGCGGGTACGATCTGCCCCTTTAAAATCGGTAACGTCTGCCATTAGTGGCCTCCAATACGACGGCCAAAGCGGCTCTGCAGGGTGTTAATCGCAAACAGCAGCAGCAGCGAGGCGGCGAGGATAACCGAGGCAATCGCGCTGGCTGCCGGATAATCGAACTCCTGAAGGCGCACAAAAATCATCAGCGAGGTCACTTCGGTTTTCCACGCGATATTCCCGGCGATGAAGATCACTGCGCCAAACTCGCCGAGGCTGCGGGTGAACGACAGCGCGGTTCCGGCCAGCAGCGCCGGGCCAACTTCCGGCAGCACCACGCGGCGGAAGCTCTGCCACGGCGTCGCGCCTAAGGTTTCAGCCGCTTCTTCATACTCTGGTCCTAACTCTTCCAGCACCGGCTGCACGGTACGCACCACAAACGGGATACTGGTAAACGCCATCGCCACGGCAATACCGAGCCAGGTGTAAGAGACTTTAATATCGAACTGCGCCAGCCACTGACCGTACCAGCCGTTGACCGAGAACAGCCCGGCCAGCGTCAAACCCGCTACCGCGGTTGGCAGCGCAAACGGCAGGTCCATCAGGCCATCAAGCATGGCGCGGCCCGGGAAGCGGTAGCGCGTCAGGATCCATGCCATCAGCATGCCAAACAGCGCGTTGAAGAGGGATGCCACACCGGCAGCCAGCAGGGTCACTTCATACGCTGCAACCACCTGCGGGTTGGTGATCACTTCCCAGTACTGCGCCAGCGTCATCTGCGACAGCTGCATCAGCAGCGCGCTGATCGGCAGCAGCAGGATCAGACAGGTGAAAAACAGGCTGCTGCCAAGGCTGATGCCAAACCCGGGCAGTACGCGCTTACTACTGGTTGCAAACATCTTTAACGCCCCGCCGCTAACAGCTTATCCAGCTCGCCACCGCTGACGAAATGGGTTTTCATCACGTGATCCCAGCTTCCGAAAGACTCCTCAACCTTAAACAGGTTGGTCTGCGGGAAGCGATCTTTCTGTTCGGCCATCAGCTGCGGATTATTCACCCGGTAGTAAAACTGGGTCATTATCTGCTGTGCCTTCGGCGTGTAGAGATAGTTGAGATAGGCTTTGGCCGCGTCTTCGGTTTTGTTGTGTTCGACATTTTTATCGATCCACGCCACCGGGAACTCCGCCAGAATATTGGTTTTCGGTACGATCACTTCATAACCGTCTTTCGCGTACTGGTTGCGGATGGTGTTCACCTCCGACTCAAAGCTGATCAGCACATCGCCCAGCCCGCGCTCCACAAAGGTGGTGGTGGCCCCGCGTCCGCCGGTATCAAACACTTCGACGTTTTTCAGAAACTGGGTCATCGACTTTTCGGTTTTGGCTTTATCCTGGCCATCGGACCGATCGAAAGCCCCCCACGCGGCCAGGTAGGTATAGCGCGCATTACCGGAGGTTTTCGGATTCGGGAAAATCAGCTTCACATCGTCACGCACCAGGTCGTTCCAGTCGTGGATGTTCTTCGGGTTACCTTTACGCACCAGGAAGGCCATGGTGGAGTAAAACGGCGAGCTGTTATTCGGCAGGCGCTGCTTCCAGTCGGCCGGGATCAGGTTGCCTTTGTCATGCAGGATCTGCACGTCCGTGGTCTGATTGTAGGTTACCACGTCCGCCTTTAGCCCCTGCAGGATTGCCAGCGCCTGCTTGGAGGAACCGGCATGGGACTGTTTTATGGTCAGGGTGTCGCCCGGATGCTGCTGCGCCCACTGCTGCTCAAACGGTGCATTCAGGGCGGTAAACAGCTCGCGTGACACATCATACGAACTGTTGAGAAGTTCTGTGGCCTGCGCGCCTGTTGCCAGCAGTATAGAAAGTGCGGTAGCGCTCACTAATTTTTTAACCGTCGGTAACGTCATATTGCACCCTGAAAGATTGCCTGCCAGGCAGGCCATAAGAGCGTTCAGTTTATTTATAACCCGGGTGAAAGCTGTAGCGGTTTTATATACCGTTTGGTGCTTTGCAAGTAGAAAACGCTATAAGGGTATGGAATTGGTTATGCAGGGGATGGGAAATGAAGGTCGGGGCGGGTCATGACCCGCCCGGTCCAGGCATGCCTGGACCCTACGCGTGGCTAACTGACATTACAACGCCGCTAGCTGCTCCAGCGACGGTGCATAGAAGTAGCTGCCGCTGACCGGCTTGGTGAAGCGCAGCATCGCATCGAACTTGCCGTCGGTTTCGCCGAACATGCTCAGCAGCTGCTGCTCAATGTTATGCAGCGTATGGCAGTAGGCGAGGAAAAACAGCCCGTTGGTGCCGCTGGCCGTGCCGTACGGCAGGCTCTGACGCAGGATCTTCAGCCCTGCCCCGTTTTCCTTAAGGTCAACGCGCGCCACGTGTGAGGTCGCCGGGCGGGCATCCCCTTCCAGCTCTTCATTACTGACTTTGGTACGGCCGATAATCTGCTCCTGCTTATCCACCGCCAGGCGGTTAAACATTTTCAGATTGTGCTGCCAGCGCTGGCTGAACACGTAGCTCCCCCCCGCATTAGCGCCCGCGGCAATAATCGCCACCTGCTGGCGCTTTTCACCCTGAGGGTTTTCAGTGCCGTCAACAAAGCCGCTCAGATCGCGGTCTTCCGTCCAGCGGAAGCCATGCGTCTCTTCGGCAATGCGCAGGGTGTCACCAAAGGCCGCGAGCGCAGCCTGGGCAAGGCTAAAGTTAACATCGTGACGCAGCGACTGAATATGGATCAGCAGGTCGCGCTGGGTGGCGGGGGCCATGCCCTTGCCCAGCGGCAGGAAATCTTTCAGCTCGCTGACCTGTGACGGATTGAGGTCGCTCCACAGGCCGTTGCCAAAAGCCATCACGGCACCGAGGCCGGCATCCGGGTACTGCTGCTGCAGTGCTGCTAACTGCTGTAAGAAGTTCGCCACGGCGCGGCGCAGATCGGCAATATCGCCCGCCACCATGGCTTCAAGGTAAATAGCAAAACGGCGATGTTCTAACAAAATGCCGCTCTGGAAATGGGACATACTGCTCTCCTGGCGTTCAGGTTATTTCTGGTCGATTTTGCGCCGTATCATACCTTAAATCGTACCGCCAGGAGACTATTTATACGCAGTATTACTGGGGTCTTTGTCGCCAGGATTTAGCGGCGCCAGATAATTTTGCTCAGCTTCCAGCTTTTCAACGCATCGTCAGACGGCATCAATCCTTCCGGCCCGTGCCATTCGCCGCTGAACTGGTAGCTGATGTGCTGGCTGCCCGGCGCCTTACACTCCACGCTGGCGCTGTCGCCTGCGCTGGTCTGCTGGCAGGCGCCAAACGCTTTGCTGTAGAGATCGCTGAATGGCGTGCCGATCTTAACACCGCTCTCAGTGGCCACATCGCTGTCGCTGACCTCAATCTGGTTAACGGTCGTCTGCCCCGTCAGCACCATCTTGACCTGTTTGTCGCTGTCCAGCGCCTGCCAGAAGTGCACGATATTACCGTTGGCGGTGCGCATCCCCTGGCGCAGCTGATAGTTGCCGCTCAGGCCATCCTCTATCGCCTCCTGCTGCATGGCGGTGCTGCCATTGACTTTACCCACGCCCTGCTCGCTCACCTGTAGCGAAGAACTAAACCAGTGCGTGGGGGACAGGCTGGACCACGACCAGGAGATCGGATTCCACCAGGTAGAAGATGATGCGCTTTGCGGCTGCGAAGAAGAGGAACCGGCGCAGCCAGCCAGCATGATGGTGGCGATTAACAGCGCCGGGCGAAAAGTTTTCATGACAACTCCAGTGAATAAACGGGGTCCTTAATTACCTGCTTGGAGTACCGGCAGGCAAAAAAGTTTTATTTAATGATTTTTTGCCGGGTCGAAGCAGTCGCGCAGCCGCGGGGAGAACAGCAGCGCCAGCAGCGCAAGGCCATCCAGCAGCGTCACCATCAGCAGCAGTTCGGAGAGCGGATCCTCTTCCTGCCACTGCATCAGCAGCGGCGCCAGCATCGTCACCGCCAGCGTGATAATCAGCACCCAGCGCCAGGCCTGCCACAGGCGCGGCAGGCGCTGACGATAACCGGTCAGCAGCAGGCCGATGGCGGCTGGAATGCCAAAACCCAGGCCGAGCCAAAACGAGTGAGTATCCGGGTAGAACAGCTCCAGCAGCTGCGTGCCCTGCTGGCGCGACGCACCGGCCATAACAAACATCACCCAGGTGCGGGCCTGCAGCAGTAAGATCGCCCAAAAGCTCAGCGGCAGTCGCAGCTGGCCTTTGGCGTCGTAATCATCAGGGGAATAATTCAAAATAATAAATTAATACTCGCGGTCTTCAATCAGACGCTTGCCAAGCAGCAGGCTGTCCTGAGTTTCATAATCCAGCTTTTCGTAAAAGCCCGCTACCGCATCGTTCTCTTCGCGCACCATCACATTGATTTTTGGGCAGCCGCGCGCAATCAGTTTTTTCTCCAGGCGATTAATCAGCGCGTTGGCAAAGCCACGGCCCTGATAATCAGGGTGCACGCCGAGATAATAGGCAGAGCCGCGATGTCCGTCGTAGCCGCCCATCAGCGTGCCAACGATCTCGCCCCCCACCACCGCCACCAGGAACAGGTCCGGGTCGTGATTAAGCTTACGCTCGATATCCATTTCCGGATCATTCCACGGACGTAACAAATCGCAACGCTCCCAAAGGGTGATCACTTCTTCAAAATCATCTTGTCGGAATGCGCGGATTTCCATGGGATATACCTGATGTTAAGGCTAATTTGCTGATTATCACGCTTTCTTCTGCAGGTGCAAGTCTGTTAATGCACCTGAAAGAAAAAAAACGGCCGTTGTGCAATTAGTCTGCTGAAATAACTGGTAAAAACCTGAAATAGTTCCCCCCTCGCTGTTGAAGCATTGTTACGATATAACAATAAGCACTTAATGCTTCAGGATCTTCTTATGAAAAAGATTTCTCAGCTGACGCCGCTCACCAGCCGCCGTCAGCTTCTGCTCTCCGGCCTGGCGCTGGCGCTGCTGGCGAACAGACCGGCCCGCGCAAAACAAGAAGAGGCCACGCTGCGGGGCAGTTCAGGTCTCCCGAGGCCGGTTTCGCCGCCGCCGCCGCGCGAGAAAAACGCCAAACGTATCGTGATGATTGACCCCGGCCACGGCGGGATTGACTCCGGCGCGGTCGGTCATGAAGGCTCGGAGGAGAAGCACGTGGTGCTGGAGATCGCCAACCATATTCGTCACCTGCTGGGTGACCATCCGCGTATTGAAGTGCGCCTGACGCGCGAAACCGATCGCTTTATTCCGCTCGGCGAGCGCGTGGAGATCGCCCATCAGCACGGCGCTGACCTGTTTATGTCGGTGCACGCCGACGGGTTTACCAGCCCGAGCGCTAACGGCGCCTCGGTCTTCGCCCTCTCAAATCGTGGCGCCAGCAGTACCATGGCACGCTATCTCTCCGAGCGTGAAAACGCGGCAGATGACGTCGGCGGCGTTAAAGTGGCGGCGAAAGATCACTATCTGCAGCAGGTGCTGTTTGACCTGGTGCAGACCGATACCATTAAAAATAGCCTGACCCTCGGCAAGCACGTGCTGAGCCAGATCCGCCCGGTACACCATCTGCACAGCCAGCACACCGAGCAGGCGGCGTTTGCGGTGCTGAAGTCGCCCTCCATCCCGTCAGTGCTGGTGGAAACCTCATTTATTACCAACCCTGACGAGGAGCGCCTGCTCGGCACCACCGCGTTTCGCCAGAAAATTGCCGGGGCGATTGCCGACGGCATCGTCAGCTTTTTTGCCGAGTATGATGCGACGAGGCGCACAGGCTGAGCCAAATGGCGTATAATCCGCGCGTCTTTTTGCCACAGGATTTGCTGATGAACACTCCGGATATCGCCCAGGTTAAGCAATTTTTACTCCACCTGCAGGATGAAATTTGTCGCAAACTGGCTGCCGCCGATGGCGGGGCTGAGTTTGCTGAAGACAGCTGGGATCGCCCAGGTGGCGGTGGCGGGCGCAGTCGCGTACTGCGCCAGGGTCGGGTGTTCGAGCAGGCTGGCGTGAATTTTTCTCACGTCCACGGTAATGCAATGCCGGCTTCCGCTACCGCTCACCGCCCGGAGCTGGCGGGACGCAGCTTCGAGGCGATGGGCGTATCGCTGGTGATCCATCCGGAAAATCCCTATATCCCGACCAGCCACGCCAACGTACGCTTCTTTATTGCCGAGAAGCCGGGCGCCGACCCGGTGTGGTGGTTTGGTGGCGGTTTCGATCTGACGCCCTATTACGGCTTCGAAGAAGATGCGGTGCACTGGCACCAGACCGCTGCCGACCTGTGCCAGCCGTTCGGCGAAGATCTGTATCCACGCTATAAAAAGTGGTGCGATGATTACTTCTATCTCAAGCACCGTAACGAGCAGCGCGGTATCGGCGGGCTGTTCTTTGACGATCTGAACACGCCGGATTTCGACCAGAGCTTCGGCTTTATGCAGGCGGTAGGCAATGGCTTTACCGACGCCTATCTGCCGATTGTCGAACGCCGCAAGGTGATGCCGTGGGGCGAACGCGAGCGCGATTTCCAGCTCTATCGCCGCGGGCGCTACGTCGAGTTTAACCTGGTATGGGATCGCGGCACGCTGTTTGGCCTGCAAACCGGGGGCCGCACTGAATCGATCCTGATGTCGATGCCGCCGCTGGTGCGCTGGGAATATGACTATCAGCCGCAGCCCGGCACGCCGGAAGCCGCGCTGTACAGCGATTTTATCGTCCCCCGCGAGTGGATCTAAATGAAGCGGCCGGGCATCTCACCCGGCCTTTTTGAGGATCAGAGCGGGGCGGTTTGCGCCTCCACCACCGCCAGCGCCACCATATTCACGATGCGCCGCACCGAAGAGATCGGCGTCAGCACGTGGACCGGTTTGGCAATCCCCATCAGTACCGGACCAACCGTCACGCCGTCGGAGCAGGAGACGCGCAGCAGGTTGTAGCTGATACGCGCCGCCTCTACGTTCGGCATAATCAGAATGTTGGCCGAGCCTTTTAGCGGGCTGTCCGGCATCAGATCCTGGCGAATACTCTCCACCAGCGCGGCGTCGCCGTGCATCTCCCCGTCGATTTCCAGATCTGGCGCACGCGCCTTCACCAGCGCCAGCGTGTCACGCATCTTGCGGGCGGCGGGCGCATCGGAAGCGCCAAAGCTGGAGTGCGACAGCAGGGCGACTTTAGGCTCAATGCCGAAGCGGCGCACGGTTTCTGCCGCCATCAGCGTCAGCTCGGCCAGCTGCTCCGGGGTCGGGTTCTCGTTGACGTAGGTATCGGCAATAAAAGTATTGCCGCTCGGCAGCTCCAGCGCATTCATCGCTCCGGCGACTTTCACATCCGCACGGAAGCCAAACAGCTTCTCCACAATGTCGTAATGCTGCTTATAGTCGCCGACGGTGCCGCAGATCAGCGCGTCGGCTTCACCGCGATGAACCATAATCGCGCCAATCAGCGTCGGATTACCAATCACCGCCCGCTGCGCCTGCTGCGGTGAAACGCCGCGTCGCTTCATGATCTGGTAATACTCGTTCCAGTACTCTTTGAAGCGCGGATCGGATTCGTTGTTCACCACCTCGAAGTCTTTGCCCGCCTCAATTTTCAGGCCCAGCTTCTGCAAGCGCATCTCGATCACACTTGGGCGACCAATCAGGATCGGTTTTGCCAGGCCGAGCGTCACCAGCTCCTGCGTGGCGTGCAGCACGCGCGCCTCCTCCCCTTCGGCCAGCACCACCCGCTTCGGATCCTTACGCGCCTGCGAGAACACCGGTTTCATAAACAGGTTGGTTTTGTAGACGAACTCCATCAGCTTTTCGCGATAGGCATCTAAGTCGGCAATCGGCCTGCGCGCCACGCCGGACTCCATCGCCGCTTTCGCGACCGCCGGGGCGATCTGCACAATCAGACGCGGATCAAACGGTTTGGGGATCAGGTACTCCGGGCCAAACGACAGCTCCTGATCGCCGTAGGCCGAGGCAACCACGTCGCTCTGCTCCGCCAGCGCCAGTTCGGCAATAGCGTGCACCGCCGCCAGCTTCATCTCCTCGTTAATTGCCGTCGCGCCCACGTCGAGCGCCCCGCGGAAGATAAACGGGAAGCACAGCACGTTATTCACCTGGTTGGGGAAGTCCGAGCGGCCGGTGCAGATAATGGCATCCGGGCGCACCTCTTTCGCCAGCGGCGGCAGGATCTCCGGCTCCGGGTTGGCCAGCGCAAGGATCAGCGGGTCACGCGCCATCCGTTTTACCATCTCCTGAGTCATCACTTTTGGCCCGGAGCAGCCGAGGAAGATATCGGCATCGGCAATCACCTCGAGCAGGCTGCGCTTGCCGCTGTCGGCGACCGCATAGGCTGCCTTGGTCTGTTCCATGTTGGCGTCACGGCCCTGGTAGATCACCCCTTTCGAATCGCACACCACGATGTTGTGCTTCTGCATACCCAGCGCCACCAGCAGGTTGAGGCAGGCAATGGCAGAAGCGCCCGCGCCGGAGACCACCAGCCGCACGTCGGAGATGTTTTTCTTCACCACGCGCAGGCCGTTGAGCACCGCGGCGGTACAGATGATCGCCGTGCCGTGCTGATCGTCGTGGAACACCGGGATATTCATGCGCTCGCGCAGTTTCTTTTCGATGTAGAAGCACTCTGGCGCTTTGATATCCTCCAGATTAATACCGCCAAAAGTCGGCTCCAGCGCCGCCACCACGTCGATCAGCCTGTCGGGATCCAGCTCGTCCACTTCGATATCAAACACGTCGATCCCGGCGAATTTCTTAAACAGTACGCCCTTCCCCTCCATCACCGGCTTACTCGCCAGCGCGCCGATATTACCCAGCCCGAGCACTGCCGTACCGTTGGAGATCACCGCCACCAGGTTGGCACGGGCGGTGTATTTATCCGCCGCCAGCGGATCGGCGGCAATCTCCAGGCAAGGCGCAGCCACGCCAGGGGAGTAGGCCAGCGCCAGATCGCGCTGGGTGGCGAGCGGCTTAGTCGGAGAAACCTGAATTTTTCCCGGGACCGGGAACTGATGAAAATCGAGCGCACTCTGTTTTAACTGATCGTCCATTAGCAGGATCCTTTTCTTTTCTGAGGGTACAAACATCCCAGTATAGAAGGGGCGGACGGGGGAAAAACTTGAGGGAGTGCATAGAATTGGCAATCGCATGATAAGGGCCGATCGAAATAGAGGATCGCCCCCTACAGTAGGGGGTGACCCCTGAGGTATCCCCAGAAATAACCTCCATCGCTAAACGTCCGCAAACCGGTCTGAGCTCAGCCTGAGCACGCCGGAACGGCAAAAGACGCTCCCTGCGGGCCTCGGCACGCGGCATCCCTGCCGCGTGACGTCCGGCTTACCTCAGGCCAAGCTCATCCCCCACTCGCATCGTGCTCGCTGTAAGTTTTAAACCGCGACGCTGCGGCTTTGGGTGCAAGGAGGGAGGGCTGATTGCAGCAGGCCCACGGCCAGGGATGGCCGTGAGCCAGGCTACAGGGATGTATTCATGCCGGTGCGGAAAGCAGCCCTCCCTCCTGAAACCGGGCACCTGTCATCCCGCAACATTATTCAAATCAATTTTTGTGGGGATACATCAGGGGCTGACCCTCTTTTTCGCTCAGCCCGCGAAACATTATTTGGTCATATTCAATAACGTACGGATATTCTGTGCGGAAGTGGCAATGATATCGATCGCGCCAGTGCGCAATGCACCGAGAATCGCCATCGCTTTGGTGTTTTCGGAGGCGATGGCAATCACGCAGGGAATTTTACGCAGTTCATCAATGCTCAGGCCAATCACCCGATCGTTCATTACCGTATCCACATGCTGACCGTGCGCGTTGAAGAAGTCATAACCTGCAATGTCACCGATCACGCCCTGATTAAGGCTGGCATCAATGATCTCATGCGGGGTGAACCAGCCGAGCTTTACCATATAGCTATTTTCGTTCATATCGCCGATACCGACCAGTGCCACATCCGCCTTACGGGCGCGGTCCAGCGTCTCTTTAATGGTGCCGTTCTGCATAAAAGCCGCTTTCAACGCCCGGTTTTCCACATAGGCCGGGGCGTAAAGCGTTTCGCTGATCCCGCCAAATTTTTTCGCCAGGCGGCGGCTAATATGGTCGGCGTTAATGGCATCACCGGGACGGTGGGTGCCGCCAATGCCGCTGATAAAGTGGCAGCTGCGGGTGGGAACGCTGCCAGGGTGGTCCGCCACCGCCGCGATATTGCGCCCCTGCCCGACCGCCACCACCGCGTTGTCTTTTAGCGACTGCGACAGATGCATCGCCACCAGCGCTGCCACCTGACGGCGCTGCTCTTCTTCATCCTGATGGTCAAGGGCAATTAGCGCCCGCTGCAGCGGGAAGCGCTCCAGCAGCTGCTGCTCCAGCCGGGTACTGAACACCGGGTGATAGCGCACGTTAATCTCAACGATGCCCTCTTCTTTCGCCCGCTTGAGCAGGCGCCCCACTTTAATGCGGGAGATACCAAATTTACGCGCAATCTCTTCCTGGGTAATTTCATCCTGATAATATGCAACGGCAATTTCCGTCAGCAGTTCAGTGTCCTGAGATAGCGTGTTTTTTTCCATCCGGGCAGTCGTCTCTCTTGTCGGTTTGAGGTGCTGGCGCGGAAGAATTCACCGCGCCTCAGGCAACAATTTACACCATTTTTTACTTTGACCGGGCGGATTTCTCTCTCGTCAAATCAGGCTGTTTCCGTACTTAACGCGCGCTCGACGCAATCTGCCATCTGCGTCAACAGCAGACAGCAGGAGACTGCGCCAGCATCCAGCACGCCGCGAGAGCGTTCACCAAGACGGCTGGCGCGGCCAATTTTCGCCACCAGATCTTTGGTTGAGTCTCGCCCTTTAACCGCCGCCTGCGTCAGCGCGGCTAACATGGCAGGATAACCGCTTGCTGCCGTCGCCTCTGCCGCTTCCACCGCCGGGATCAGCGTATCCATCAGGCATTTGTCGCCAACGCCCGCCTCACTGATATCCTGCAGCTCGCTAAGCCCAGCCCGCAGCATGGCGGCAAACTCGGGGGCGCTCAGCGCGGACTTGTCGCGGATGCTGTCGGCCATTCCCATAAACAGGCTACCGTATAACGGCCCCATCGATCCGCCGATCCCCTCCATCAGCGCATCTGAAAGCTTGTCGAACGCCTGCGCCAGCGAATGCTGTGGCGAGAGTTTCTCCCCACACTGAGTGAATCCCTTAGCCATATTGATGCCGTGATCGCCATCGCCGATAGCCCCGTCAATCTCGCTCAGGTAATCACGATTTTGCCGAATAACGCTAACCAGATCGTTCACGAGGATGTCGCCGTGCTGCGTCGAAAATTGTGTCATGATCTCACTCCATGTGGGTTAAACCCGGCGCCTGCGTTGGCAGGTCCACCAGTTTCTTCAGTTCATCGTCCAGCGTCATCACCGTTAGCGTCACGCCCATCATCTCCAGCGAGGTAAAGTAGTTACCGACTAGCGCCCGGTGGACCCGAATGCCTTTTTCCGTCAGCAGCCTCTCCACTTCGGCGTAGTAGATGTAGAGCTCCATTACCGGCGTGGCCCCAAGACCGGACGCCAGCACCACCACCTCCGGGTGTGGGCCGCTTACAGGCTCCTCCAGCACAAAGTTCAGCATGGTGGCCGCGATCTCACGTGCGCTCTGAGTCGGAACCACTTCGATCCCAGGTTCACCGTGATGGCCGATGCCAATCTCCATAGTGCCCGGCTCAATATGGAAATTCGGTTTACCCACTGCAGGGATCGTGCAGGAACTCAAACCGACGCCGATGGAGCGACAGTTATCGATCGCCTTTTGCGCTACGCCGATCACGCCATCGAGGTCATATCCCAGAGCCGCCGCCGCCGCCCCGACTTTCCACATCAGAATTTCGCCCGCTACGCCGCGACGTCGTGCTTTTTCACTGGCCGGAGCGGAGGCGACATCATCGTTCGCCACCACGGTTTTTACCTCAATGCCCGCAGCGGTCGCTTTTTTGATCGCCATTTTGACGTTCATATTATCGCCCGCGTAGTTACCGTACAGACAGGCGACACCCGCACCGCCGTCCGCCGCTTTGCACGCGTCGAGGAAAGCACCTGCCGTTGGCGAGGAGAAGACTTCGCCAATCGCCACGGCATCGAGCATGTTCTCTCCCATATAGCCGAGGAATGCGGGTTCATGCCCGGAACCTCCGCCGGTGATTACCCCGACTTTCCCCTTGATGGGGGCCTGCGGGCGCTTCAGTACGCGCGGATTTTCAGTCGCCTGATACACCGCTGGATGCGCTTTCAGATAGCCCTGGATGGCATCCTCTACAACATAATCGGGGTCGTTAATAATGCGATTCATTGTCACTCCTTATTATTGATGCGCCTGTGGCACCTCAGCAGATGGTAAAACCACCGTCGACCACCACATTGGCGCCGTTCATCATTGCCGCTCCAGGGCTGGCAAGGAACAGTGCGGTAGCGGCAATGTGCGCTGGCTCAGCAAAGCGACGCAGCGGGATCTGTTTTTTGTGGGCTTCCCCGGCTTCGCCTGCCCAGGCTTTCGCACCCAGCTCGGTCAGCACCACGGTCGGAGAGATGGCGTTGACATTGATATTGTGCGGTCCCCACTCCAGCGCCAGCACTTGGGTTAACCCCACCACCGCCGCTTTACTGGCGCAGTAGGCAATGTGCTGCGGCAAAGCCACCACGCTTGCCTGCGAGGCCATATTGATAATGTTGCCGCTTTGCTGACGCAGGAAATGCTGCCCCGCCGCCTGACACACCAAAAACGTGCCTTTAAGATTGATATCCAGCGTTCGGTCCCAGTCTGCTTCACTGAGTGCCTCTGCCGGCCCAAGCAGCGCCACGCCGGCACAGTTGACGGCAATATCCAGCGCGCCAAAGTGGCTAATCACCTCTGCCACCGCCGCGTTAACCGCCGTACGTTCAGTCACATCCAGCGCAATACCCAGCGCGCTTTCAGCGTTTAGCGCGGCGGCAACCTGTACCACACGGTCGTCACGGTCCAGTAGCGCGACCCGTGCTCCCTGCTGCAAAAATTCCTGGGCGATGGCATAACCAATGCCTGCCGCCCCACCGGTTATTAGCGCAACTTTGCCGTCTAATGGCAGTTTCATCATGAAGCTCCTTTTTGTTTCATCAACGGGCCGGAGGGCGAGGGTATCGGGTGCGATGAACTCGCAGGCAGCGTGACGAACTTCATCAGCAGCGCCGCCACCAGATAGAGACCGGTGTAAATCCAGATCACTCCGCTAGCGCCGAGCGAACCGATAAACAGCCCGACCACCGCCGGGCCGACAAAGGTACTCAGCCCTGCGCCCAGATTGAGAATCGACATCGCGGCACCTTTATTTTCAGGTGCCAGGGTGGGCATCAGGGCTGACAAAGGCACAAATGCCGCCAGGCAGGCGCCGAACAGCCCGGCCATGGTGACGGTAGCCCAGTAGTTGGGGCCAACCCACTGCGGCATATAGAAGAACAACAGGGTCGTCATCGCGCAGCCGATGCAGCCAAACCACATCACCACGTTGCGCCAGCCTAAACCGTCACTGACAATGCCGAACAGCAGGTTGAAGATGATATTGACGCCCCACAGCGCGGCGTACATGTGCAGCCAGTCGGTGCGGGTAAAGCCCAGGTCCATCATGTAGGTCGGCATAAACACCACGAAGCCATACGCCGCCGAGGTATTGATAGTGCGCACGATACCGCCAAGGCCAATCTTCGGATTTTCAAAGGCAATGGTGATGCCCTTCAATACATATGCCAGCGACGGTTTCTCGCGTTTTTCCTCTACCGTCTCACCGCCGCGGTTGAGGAACAGGGCGATCATCGCACCGAGCATGACAAAAATCAGTGCACTCCACAGCGTGTGGATCTCCCCGAGCCAGGGCAAGGCAATGCTTGAGTAAAGCACCCCGAGCACGCTCAGGCCGCCGCTGTAGACAAACCAGAAGATGCCCACCGCCGAGCCGAGGCGCTCTTTCGGTGCCTCATACGCGACCCACACCAGAAAACCGTAGGCAAACAGCGGATAACCCAGGCCACGCAACGCGTAAGTCGGGATCATGGTTGCCAGATGATGGCTGGGTAGGCCGAAAGTGAGGAACAGTACAGAGCCGATCATAAACATGACCAGCCCGGCCAGCATCACCCGCCTGGCGGTGAAGATCTCTGCCAGCACGCCAGAGAACCACGCGGCAATCGCGGCGGCAAAACCGTAAACGCTAAACAGCAGCGCAGACTGCTGAACGGTCATGCCATTCTCAATCAGATAAGGCGACAGCCAGCCCTGCTCCAGCCCCTCACCCATCATAAAGATCAGTACCCCGGCATAGCCCAACAGCAGCTTCGGCGACAGGCCAATGCGGTCAATCATTCGTTGCAACATACAACCCCCTGGAAAAAAATGTCAGGAAGTGCGCCCGGATTAAGCGGGACGACCGCACCGTAAGATTTGGTTTAAAGATTGGGATTGAGCACCACTTTGATGGAATCAACACCGCGCTTCATCAGGTCAAATCCTTCAGCAAAACGTTCAAGCGGCAAGGTGTGTGTCACCACGCCACGGGTCGGCAGCGATCCGTCACGAATGCCCTCAATGACCAGCGGGTAACAGTAAGGACCAAGGTGGGAACCGAGCACGTCAAGCTCTTTGCGATCGCTGATAATGCTCCAGTCGATACTGACCGGATCTTTGAATACCGAGAATTCGACGAACGTGCCGAGCTTGCGGATCATCGCCAGCCCCTGCTCAACAGATTTTCCTGCACCGGTCGCTTCGATATAGATGTCGCAGCCGTATCCTTCAGTCATCTCCTTAACGATTTTCTCCGCGTCCTGACGCGCGGGGTTAATGACCATATCGGCGCCGAAGCGCTTTGCCAGTTCCAGACGGTCGTCAGAAAGGTCCAGCACCACCAGTTTCGCCGGGCCGGATTTCTTGATTGCCCCGATCATTCCCAGGCCCAGCGTCCCCGCTCCTGCCAGCACCACCACATCGCCCAGCTTGATGTTGGCACGCTGCACGGCGTGGAACGAACAGGCGTAAGGCTCAATCAGAATGGCATCTTCAATTGGCAGCTCAGCGGGCACGTGGTAGTTGATCGCCTCTTTGGTGAACTTCATATACTGCGCCATACCGCCATTGACGTTGTTCTGGAAACCGTACAGATCGTGTTTTTCACACATCCAGTACTGACCGCGGTTGCAGAAACGGCAGCCCCAGCACGGCACAATCTGCTCGGAGATTACCCGATCGCCCAGCGCAAACTGTTCAACATCGTCGGCCAGCGCCACGACATGACCAATAAATTCATGGCCGGGGATCATTGGCGCCTTAATATAGGCAGGCTGCTTGTCATCGCCCCAGAAGCTCGGCGCGCCCTCCCAGGCTTTGACATCGCCTGCGCATATCCCGCAAGCCTCAACCTTCACCAGAATTTCACCTGGGCCAATGGACGGCACCTCCACTTCCTGCAGGCGGTAGTCTCCGGGCGCAAATGCCACAACAGCCTTCATCCGTGACGGAATTCCCTCTTTACGGCGGTTCTGCACTTCACACTGCTGGCACATAATCCTCTCCTCAACGTTTGATCATTTACACATCCAAGTAACAATTGAACAGTACGCAGGGCTTATGGATAAGCCAACCGGAGAGAGCTTAAATTGTGATTTGGTGCATAAAACGCGTAATTAGTGGGTCAGCACTCGTTTTCAGATCCTGAATATGTGACAAGACCCTATTTTATTTTTGTGAACAGCCAGAAAACAAATAATCAAATGAACTTCTATTGAACATTTGTTTTATTGCGATTAGGGTACTTCTGTGCCGGTGCGATCCCAGGGATCACGCCGCTTCCGTCACGTTATTTTGGAGATCTGCTATGCTTTCTATTGCAATTGGCGCTGATGATGCCGCCATTGAGTTAAAAAACATCCTGGTCAACTACCTGCAGCAGGCGGGCTTTGCCACCACTGATTACAGTGCTGACATGCAGCAGGAGAGCGGTTGCGCCTACCCTGATATTGCCTGGACAGTGGCACAAGCCATCAAGACTGGCCGGCATCAACGTGGCATCCTGGTGTGCGGTACGGGCATAGGAATGAGTATCACGGCGAATAAAGTGCCCGGCATCCGCGCCGCTCAGTGTCATGACACTTACTCAGCTGAGCGCGCGCGTAAAAGCAATAACGCGCAAATCATCACGTTGGGCGCCCGCGTAATTGGGCTGGAGCTGGCAAAATCCATTGTGGCAGCCTGGCTTAAAGCCGAATTTGAAGGGGGCCGTTCGGCGCCTAAAATCGAAAGAATTGGTTACTACGAGCAGCTTACAGGCGGTTAAAGGTCAGCGCCGCGATGGCGTAAACTTCCGCTAAGAGTGATAAGGCATCACCCATTGGGCGGGCCCATTGCAACAATCAGAAAAAGCGCATTCCTATTCGACAGCGCCTGATGCACTGTGATCCGCCTGAGATATTTTTCTTATCATCGTTACACCCAAAATAGTTGGGGTTGCAGGCAGGCACTTAGCGCCTGTGCAACCTGAAGTATCAAGGGTATTCAAGGAGCTTAAAGAGATGAACCAGCTAGACGCACTAAAACAATTCACCACCGTGGTGGCAGACAGTGGTGATATTGAATCGATTCGTAACTACCACCCGCAGGATGCGACCACTAACCCGTCTCTGATCCTGAAAGCCTCCGGCCTCGACTCTTATAAGCATCTGATTACTGACGCCATCGACTACGCCAAAAAACAGGGCGGCAGCAAAGAGACCCAGATCATTAACGCCAGCGACAAAGTCGCCATCAACCTCGGTATGGAAATTCTGAAAAGCGTTCCCGGCCGTGTTTCTACCGAGGTGGATGCGCGCCTCTCCTTTGACCGCGGTATGTGCGTGACCAAAGCCGAGAAGCTGGTAAGAATGTATGAAGAGAACGGCATTGACCGCTCGCGCATCCTGATCAAACTGGCTTCCACCTGGGAAGGCATCAAAGCGGCGGAAGAGCTGGAGAAGAACGGCATCCAGTGTAACCTGACGCTGCTGTTCTCCTTCGCCCAGGCCCGTGCCTGTGCCGAAGCGGGCGTGTTCCTGATCTCCCCGTTTGTTGGCCGTATCTACGACTGGTACAACAGCCGCAAGCCGCTGGACCCGTATAACGTGGATGAAGATCCAGGCGTGCAGTCGGTACGTAAGATCTACGAATACTATAAGCAGCACCGCTACAACACCGTGATCATGGGTGCCAGCTTCCGTAAGACCGAGCAAATTGTTGCGCTGGCAGGCTGTGACCGCCTGACCATCTCCCCTAATCTGCTGGAAGAACTGCAGGCCAGCAACGCGCCGCTGGAGCGCAAGCTGACCCCATCAACCGAAGCTTTTCATCAGCCAGCCTCGCTGTCTGAATCTGAATTCCGCTGGGAACACAATCAGGACCCAATGGCAGTAGAAAAACTGGCGGAAGGTATTCGTCAGTTCGCCGTCGACCAGCAGAAGCTGGAAGATGTGCTCGCCGCTAAGCTGTAACCTCTTTACACCCTCTATTAAGGCGGGCCACTGGCCCGCCTCCACCACTTTCGGGAGAAAATTATGTCTCAACGTAGAGAACTGGCTAACGCAATCCGCGCACTGAGTATGGACGCCGTGCAAAAAGCCAATTCCGGCCACCCTGGCGCACCGATGGGCATGGCGGATATTGCGGAAGTGCTGTGGCGTGAATTCCTGCATCACAACCCGGCCAACCCAACATGGGCCGACCGCGACCGCTTTATCCTCTCCAACGGTCATGCCTCGATGCTGCTTTACAGCCTGCTGCACCTCAGCGGCTACGACCTGCCGATAGAAGAGCTGAAAAACTTCCGTCAGCTGCACTCCAAAACCCCCGGTCACCCGGAGATCGGCTATACGCCGGGCGTGGAAACCACCACCGGCCCGCTGGGCCAGGGTCTGGCCAATGCGGTGGGGATGGCGATCGCCGAACGCACGCTGGGCGCCCAGTTCAACCGCCCTGACCACGAAATTGTCGACCACTTCACCTACGTATTTATGGGCGATGGCTGCCTGATGGAAGGCATCTCCCATGAAGTCAGTTCTCTGGCGGGTACGCTCGGCCTTGGCAAGCTGATTGGTTTCTATGACCATAACGGCATCTCGATTGATGGTGAAACCGACGGCTGGTTTACTGACGACACGGCGAAACGCTTTGAAGCCTATCACTGGCATGTGATCCACGACATCGACGGCCATAACCCGGACGCCATTGCCGCGGCGATCAAAGAGGCGCAGAGCGTCACCGATAAACCGTCGCTGATCGTTTGTAAAACCATTATCGGCTTCGGTTCACCGAATAAAGCCGGTAAGGAAGAGTCGCACGGTGCTGCGCTGGGCGTGGAAGAAGTGGCGCTGGCGCGCAAAGAACTGGGCTGGAACTACCCGCCGTTTGAGATCCCGAAAGAGATTTATGCGCAGTGGGATGCGAAAGAAGCCGGTGCGAAACACGAGAAAAGCTGGAACGAAAAGTTCGCCGCCTATCAGGCTGCGCACCCGGAACTGGCGGCAGAGTTTACTCGTCGTATGGATGGCGGCATGCCGGATAACTGGCAGGCAGAGACCCAGAAATACATTGAACAGCTGCAGGCTAATCCACAGAAAATCGCCAGCCGTAAAGCCTCACAAAACGCGCTGGAAGCCTACGGTCCGCTGCTTAAAGAGTTCCTGGGCGGCTCCGCTGACCTGGCACCGAGCAACCTGACAATCTGGTCAGGCTCGAAGTCGATCAAAGAGGACTTTGCCGGTAACTATATCCACTACGGCGTGCGTGAGTTCGGGATGACGGCAATTGCCAATGGTCTGGCTCATCACGGCGGCTTTATTCCGTATACCGCCACCTTCCTGATGTTTGTGGAATATGCGCGTAACGCGGTGCGCATGGCGGCGCTGATGAAGGCGCGCCAGATTATGGTTTATACCCACGACTCCATCGGCCTGGGCGAAGATGGCCCAACCCACCAGCCGGTCGAGCAGCTGGCAAGCCTGCGCGTCACGCCGAATATGAGCGTCTGGCGCCCGTGCGACCAGGTAGAAACCGCCGTGGCGTGGAAGCATGCCGTCGAGCGTCATCACGGCCCAACCGCGCTGATCCTCTCGCGTCAGAACCTGGCGCAGCCGGAGCGTACTCCAGCGCAGCTGGAGAATATCTCACGCGGTGGCTATGTGCTGAAAGACAGCGACGGCACGCCGGAAGTGATCCTGATCGCCACCGGTTCCGAGGTAGAAATTACCCTGGGCGCAGCTGAAAAACTGACGGCAAGCGGTCATAAAGTCCGGGTAGTCTCCCTGCCCTCTACCGACCTGTTCGACGCGCAGGATGTCGCCTACCGTGAATCCGTACTGCCTTCCGGCGTGACGAAACGCGTCGCGGTGGAAGCCGGTATTGCTGACTACTGGTATAAATATGTCGGCCTGAACGGCGCTATTGTTGGCATGACCGGATTTGGTGAGTCGGCTCCCGCTGATAAGCTGTTCCCGGAATTTGGCTTTACGGTGGAAAACATCGTCAGCCATGCCGAAGCGCTGCTGAAACCGCACTGATAGCGAAATAAGTGTGAAAAAAAAAACCGCCGGAAGGCGGTTTTTTTATGGTGTGAACAATCATGTTAGCAGACATTATTGTTCACATGTCCTGCAGGAAAAGACAGGCAGAGCAGCGGGAGGAAATATATTCCTGCGCAGAGAGAAACACCAGACTTCTTGTGAAAAAAGCAGCAAAACACCATTGGGCGGCTTTTCTGCTTAGCGCAGATTGAACAGTTCAAAATATCGCAGGAATTGATCACTCAAAGCCATATTTTTATCCTTACGACACTGAGGCATCTTCCAGTTAATACCACGAGTTAACTTCATCTGCTTCGACATAGTTAACACCTGCAAATAAATAAGCAACCGAATTGCAGATCGAAACTCTCCGGTTTGGTGAACTTCAGGTTTAAATCTGGAATATAGCCTATCCAAAGTAATATATGAAAGACCTTCCCCACTGTTTCCAACCAACGATGCAGCAACATCGAATATTGATTCATTAATCACCAGACTATTAAAATCAATCATTTACTCCCCCTATCCGTATCTGAATCCTCAGTATCCAAAGCATTCTGCGTATAAAGCAATTTATAATCATCAGCAAGCTTATAATCCTCCAGCGTTGCCGAATGGATATTGTTCCATGTCTCATCATCCGATTCGCTATCCGCATAGCCCAACGCACGGTAATGCTCCCGCTCGCGGATTTCACGAGTGTAAAAGCGTTTATCGGAATGATTAACTACCACCTGGATATAAATAACAAAAAATCGCCCCAGACATGGGGCGATTCAGGCTAAAGCGTATAGCTGCATACCGTTAGATAAACCTTGCTATACTTAATGCTAACTTACTCAAAGCCATATTTTTTATCCTTGCGGCACTGTGGCATTTCCCAGTTAATTCCGCGAGAAAGGCCCATTTGAGGAGACATATCCAGAATTTGTTTATCAACCAATTGGCGAATAACATCACGAAATTCTCGAGTTTCATGCACCTTGGGATTATATTGCGAGTAAAGCCTATCCAAAAAAATGTAAGATACTGTACGTTCACTTCCAGTACCTGCCAGACAACATGCTACATCAGCTATAGTTTCGTTCGTAATAAGAGATTTTACATCAATCATTTGTTTCTCTCCAACTCGTCCTTAAGATCTGCATCCAGGGATTCTTGTGTATAGAAATTCAAAACCTTATCAGCAAGCTTATAATCCTCCAGCGTTGCCGAATGGGTATTGTTCCATACCTCATCATCCGTTTCGTTATCCGCATAGCCCAGCGCCCGGTAACGCTCCAGCTCGCGGATTTCATGGGTGTAGAAATTTTATGGGAAAGAGTGAACAATCTCCTCAAAATAAATCACAAAAAAATCGCCCCCTTTGGGGCGATTTAAACTAAATGGTACTACGGGGGTTCTGTTAGTCAAATAATGCTGAATTTATATAAACTCATTCAAAGCCATATTTTTTATCCTTACGACACTGAGGCATCTTCCAGTTAATACCACGTGAAAGGCCCATTGTGGATGACATATTAAGAATTTGCTTTTCAATCAACACCCCCAATGTATTTTGAAACTCAAAACTTTGAATAACTTCAAATTTATATCTACTATAAAGTCGATCTAAACTTACGTAGGAAAAAACTTGCTCGCCTCCACTTCCAGCCAATGCACAGGCAACATCTGCTAAAGATTCATTTTCAATCAAACTTTTAAGGTCAATCATTTCTTTATCTCCTCCTCTTCTCTTTCGAAAGCATCCAATGCCTCATTTGTATAAAGATCATTACCCTTATCAGAAATTTTATAATCTTCAAGAGTTGCCGAGTGGGTATTATTCCATGTTACACCATCCGTTTCGTTATCGGCATAGCCCAACGCACGGTAGCGCTCAAGCTCGCGAATTTCATGAGTGTAAAAACGTTTATCGGTATCCGTGGCGGCGATCTTGCCACCAGTAATATCCGTTAAACGTTGCACCATTACATCATTACCCGATGATGCACCAAAACGCTTCACGTGTATTTTCACCAGCTCCACTCCAGCAGCATCAATATCTGCCGTGCGCCAGTCAAGGTCGCGTATCGGCCCACCGCACTTTTCGCTGTTATATTTACGGCCACTGTATTTACCTTGGGTATTCCACTCCCCATAGGGGCTATGCAACATGACATACAGCGGCTGAATGCCGGAACCGTCCGGGAACACCAGGATAAAGTCGCGCCAGCTTTTCACCGTTGGTAGCGGCAGTACCGTGGCGCTCAGCGCGGGCAGGCTGATGATATTGCCGCCGGTATGAATAAACGCGCTCGGTAACGGCGCCGGGCCGTCCAGCACAATCGGGCCGTTAGCCCCGGGAGCATTTGCCGGGCTGACCAGAATCTGCGGCCGACCGGCAGCCATATCCGCAGGCAGCGTGAACTGGTAATAGTCACTCTGCGGATCGAGGGTGGCTGACAGCACGCGCAGCGGCTGCGGCGTCTGCGTTCTGACCAGCTGCAGATACGCCGCCCCCGCGTAAACTGCCAGCTGCCCGCGCAGAGACGTATTGACGCTTTTACCCACTGCGGCCCGCAGTGCGCCTGCGTTCGTCAGGCCAATCACCACCGGGGAAATCGCCGCCAGAAATACCTGACTGAAATCCGTGCTGTTGAGCTTGCCGGACTGCCATAACGCCTGGGTATCCAGCTCCAGCCCGGTGGTGGTGATGCTGATATCCCCGTGCGGCTGCGGTTTTAGCCGTGCAGCCGCCGCCAGCAGGTTTTGCGTGTAGGCAGCGGACTGCGCCGCCGTCGGCCCGGCGTAACCATTTCCCAGATAGCTAAAGCCCGGCGGCGTGTTGCTGCCGTAGCCGCGCAGCGGGAAAACATTCGCGCCCGCCAACTGTTTGTTAGCGCTGTCGCGTAACTGTTGCAGCAGCAGCCCTAGCGTCTTATCGGCAGCGACTTTAGTCTGATTTAGTAACTCAAGCTTTGGTGCAATGACAGCCAGCTTAGCCTGGGCGAGGAAAATCTCTGCCGGAGCGTTGTCATGCTGCGCCTTCAACGATTCGACAATCTTTTGTTTCTCCTCATAAAGTGTCTTGAACTGCGCCAGCGTCATTTTTCCAGTCAGGGTCTGGTAAAATTTGTCGATCATCTCAGCGGCTATCTGGTCTATCGTCGCCTGGCTCGTTTTCGATGTCGCCCTGGCCTGGTCAAGCTCCTGCGCCCAGCGCTGCTGCTGCGCTCTGGTTGCCGCCAGCGCTCTGACGCACGTTTCGCGATCGCTACGTGCCAGCTTCAGCCTCATCTGCAGCGTCTCGCCGGGATGCTGTTTATCCCAGGCGGCCTGCTGCGCCGCTAACTGCTGCTTTTTTTCATCCAGCTGTTTTTGCGGCAGAGCGGGTGTGACCGTGACATAGATCGGGGCAATATGGCTGCCAACCGGAAAGGAGATGATGGCATCGTGAGTCTGATTGCCCGGCACCGCGTGTAGCAGTTCAACACTGGCAGGCGTGCTGGCGGTGACGGTTTTCGAGCTGCTGGGCGTGACATTTTTTGCCGGAGAGGTATCAATTTTAATCGTCAGAGCGGGTTTACCCGGCACCACGCTGGCGGTAAATACCCCCGGTCGGCTGGTTGCCGTCGCCTGCACAACTTAGACCTGAGACTGCGCCGGAGCAGGCTTCACCAGCGCCAGCTGTTGCTTACCATCAACAATGACATCCTGAATCCGTAACTGAGTCCTGACGGCTGGCTGGGTGGTAATCGTTTCTTTAGTCAGCAGGCCTGCGGGCAAAGTATCGACCACCGACACCATGTCATTACCACTGAGCGAGGAAGGGATCAACATGCCAACCACCATGCCCGCCAGACGCCCCGCGTAGGGTAAAGCATCCACGGCCAACGCTCCAAGTCGGGCTAAAGCCTCATCCATCGCCGCACTGACAGAAGTGCTGGTATTCAGCGTGGTTCCCCATCCGCCGCTAATAACAGCCAGCGACATCGGCACGCCGGGCAACATCATCGCCTGTAATTCTGGGTGACTTTTCAAATCATCTTCTGATGATGAAGTATGACTCCCCCCATTTCCGCCCGCATTACCGGTATTATGTGAATTACCCCCTTTGCCGCCGGTATAATGATGGATCGTGTGACCACCGGGATCGGTGGTATTGCCCCACCCCGGACCATCATTAGAGGTAATAGCGGTAAGCCCGGCAGTAAAGGTAATTCCCCCATCCTGGGAATGAATACCTGCATGCCCGCAATAAAACTTTATTCTATTTCCTTTCATCTTTACTCCATGTCCCGCGTCTTTGCGGTGTGAACAGCCCTTCCAGTTATCTGGTTTGAAAAATGAGAAAGTGAATAGCCAGGTGCTCAGTACTTCAGAGCGTTAATATCAACAGAGTTTCAGGGCGGGGATAAGCAGACGCAGGCGTGCAGCCCATGACACATCAATGGGCTGCACGAAATTAAGCGGGGAATAAAGAAAAGAACGTTAAGGCTGCATCTCCACGCTGGCAGTCGCGGGCGGTGGCGTATTATTGCTGACCCACAGCGTCGGCCACTGGTCGCTGCTGTGCCAGGCGTCACAGGTGCTCTCCTGGGCGTATTCCGCCAGCACAAACTCGCGGCCATTATACTGCCAGCGGGTCGCCACACCGCAGTCGCCCAAGCCGCGATCCTTACTGTAGGTCAGCAGCTCACCGCGTGCCGCATCAAAGTCGGCATTGACCAGCTCCAGCTGTTTACTGCTCTGCTCGGGCGGTGCGAACGGCAGCGTCAGCGTGACGCTTTTGGAGACATAAGGCTGGCTGCGCGTCACTTCGAACGCCAGATCGATGGTGTTATACGCCCCCATTTCACAGCTCACCAGCAGCAGTGCCTTCTCATCGTTCAAGGGAGAAACGCTGACCTCGCGCCGCTGCGGATTAAGCGAACAGCTATCGCTGTTAACCCGCCAGGTGCCGAAATCGATCAGCCCGCTGGTTTCATCGTGCGTCAGTGCCAGCGGCGGGCGCGGCGGCGGGGCAACCTGCGGCAGCGCCGGCACCGGCGGTACATCCCAGGCGGCGCGGTCGCCACGCTTAATCCAGGCACTGGCACCGTTGACGCGCCCCTGCACCTCATCCATCAGCAGCAGCGCCGCCTTCAGGCCGTGCAGCGACACCGTGGCATCCGCCCGGTAGAGCAGCTGGATGGCATCGGCATCCATCACCTGAGCGAGGAATTCATCGATAGAGATAGCGTGATGGGTCAGCAGGTGGTGCGGCTCCACATCCCAGTGTTTAAGGTCGAGCTGCAGCCGTCGTCCATCCAGCAGCAGGTTGTCGCGCAGCGCGCCGCCCGTCAGTTCGCCACTGTAGCGGTTGCCATAATCGATGCGCAGTTCGGCCTGGGCATTATTCCCCGCCGCACGCTCCAGCGTCATTGCCAGCCCGTTATCGCCAGGGAAACTGCGCGCTTCGCAGCTGTTGAGGTTGTTGCAGGTAATCTGCCAGTCAGAAAAAGTCTTCTGTAACGGCTGGGCCTGCAACGCTGCCGCAAACAAAAACAGGGGCAGCACTGACCATTTCGTCCAGTAAGGCATTGATCGAGGGGTCCCGGTGATGTGAGGCAAAGAAGAATATTAGCACAGACGATCTGTGCACTGATTCCATCATGCGTTGCTGCGCCCGGGGCCTCAATCGGATTTATCGGACAGTCGTGGTCAGATTCAACTCAGACGCAGCCAGCCTTCAATCAGGGCATGCTGTAACAGGGTTACCGTTTTACCATCTTTGATGCGGCCATCTTTGACCATCGCCCAGGCTTGCGGGAAGGTCACTTCCAGCACGTCGATATCCTCATCCTCTACCCCGCCCCCGGCGTTATCGCGCTGGGCATCGCTATATTCCGCGGCAAAAAAGTGGATCAGCTCGGTCACGCCGCCCGGCGACATGTAGAGCTCATACAGCTTTTCGACTTCGCCCACCGCGTAACCGGTCTCTTCAATGGCTTCTTTACGGATGCAGTCTTCTGGCGAATCATCATCAAGCAGCCCGGCACAGGCTTCAATCAGCATGCCGCTGGGATTGCCGTTAACCCAGGTGGCAATGCGGAACTGACGCGTCAGCACCACGCTGTTTTTATCGCGGTTGTACAGCAGGATAGTGGCGCCGTTGCCACGATCGTACACTTCGCGCTTGTGGCGGAGGGTGGAGCCGTCCTTCGCGGTGATCTCGTAGGTAAAGTTGCGCAGGGTGAACCAGTTTTCTGACAGGATTTTATTTTTGATGACGTCGATCTTGGCTGACATACAGGCTCCGTTGAGATGAATCGGGAGTCTGCCATCTTAGAACGCAACGCGAGGGAAAACTATCTGAAAGACAAAGGGTCAGGCATGCCTGACCCTTACCGTGATGACCTGAGCACTTCGCCGATGGCGATTAGTGGTTATGTTCTTCCTGCGCCAGCGCATTCACACGCTTGCGGGCGCCAAACCAGCCCAGTACCAGCACCACGGCAATCAGCGGGATAGCCGCAATGGTGTAGGTGCCGTTCGGGTAGTCAAACGCCATCAGCACCAGCACGCTGGCCAGGAACAGCAGCGTCAGCCAGGAGGTAAACGGCGCCCACGGCATTTTAAAGCTCACATCTTCCGCTTTACCCTCTTTGATCGCTTTACGCAGGCGCATCTGGCACACCACGATAAATGCCCAGGAAGAGATAATCCCCAGCGCCGCAACGTTCAGTACGATCTCAAACACGCGCGATGGCACCACGTAGTTCAGGTACACGCCGATGATGTATACGCCGATGGTGACCAGAATCCCCATATAAGGCACCTGCTGGCCGCTCATTTTCGACATGAACTTCGGCGCAGATCCGCCCATCGACATCGAGCGCAGGATACGCCCGGTTGAATAGAGGCCGGAGTTCAGGCTGGAAAGCGCTGCGCTCAGTACCACGATATTCATAATGCTGCCGACGTAAGGCACGCCCAGCTTGGTAAAGAAGGTCACGAACGGACTTTGACCGGCCTGATAGGCATTCCACGGCAGCAGCAGCACCAGCAGCACTACCGAGCCGACGTAGAACAGGCCAATACGCCAGATCACGCTGTTGATCGCTTTTGGCAGCATGGTTTTCGGGTCTTTACACTCCCCCGCGGCGGTGCCCACCAGCTCAATTGAGGCAAAGGCAAACACCACCCCCTGCACCAGCACCAGCGCCGGCATCAGACCATTGGGGAAGAAGCCGCCGTTGTCGCTGATCAGATGGAAGCCGGTCGCGTTACCGTCCAGCGGCTTGCCGCTGCCGAGGAACACCACACCGACCACCAGGAAAATCACGATCGCCAGCACTTTAATCAGCGCAAACCAGAACTCCATTTCGGCGAACCACTTCACGCCGATCATATTCATCGTGCCGACAATGGCCAGCGCGCCAAGGGCAAACACCCATTGCGGCACATCACCAAACGCGCCCCAGTAGTGCATGTAGAGCGCCACGGCGGTGATATCCACAATCCCGGTCATCGCCCAGTTGACGAAGTACATCCAGCCCGCCACGTAAGAGGCTTTTTCACCGAGGAACTCACGGGAGTAGGAGACGAAGCTGCCGCTTGACGGGCGGTGCAGTACCAGTTCGCCAAGCGCGCGCAGAATGAAGAAGGAGAAGATACCGCAGACTAAATAGACCAGCGCCAGCGCCGGCCCCGCTGCCTGCAGGCGGGCGCCTGCTCCGAGGAACAGACCCGTACCAATCGCGCCGCCGATGGCAATCATCTGAACGTGACGGTTGTCCATAGCTTTATGGTAGCCGGAATCATGAGAATTTAACCAACGTCTTCTTGCAGCGCGTTTGTCTGCGCCAGATTTTTTATCAGCTTTCATTTTCTATCCTAGTTGTCCTGTCCACAAAAGAGTGATGCGGCTACCTGTCCCGGGTATCCTGTTTTCTTATCTGTTTTCGAAGATGCCGACCAAACGATTGCGTACACTGTCGCATGTCTGAACAACTCCCCTGCCAGCTGTAGTTATATTCTTGACGCAGGCAGGGAAAATGCGGCGATGCATCCTAACCGTTCTGATTAACTGACGCAAAAAATCCACGACCGAAATCGTGAGCTTTTGTGATTTTTGTCGGAGAACGCATAAAAAAACCGACCACAATTTGCGGTCGGTCAGTGAAAACACTAAGTACTACACAGGGACATACAGGGATGAGGGTAATGCTGGGGTCTTGCGGTCAATCTCACTACTTAACGTGGTTGATGAGTTAATTATGGCCTGGTTCAATGAAAAGCAGGGTGAGGGTTAGGTAAAAGCGTTAAAGCATTGTCAACGAAAAACCAGCCAACTGGCGCCAAACGTCAAGAAGTATGTCAAAAGCCAACTGATGTAACAGGGCGTGAAAGTGCCCGCTTTTGCTACTTCTGCAAACTCCCTGCCGGCATTACACTACCCACTTGAATGAAAGGGTGATGAGAGTACGTTGCCCTTAATTCGCCGTCCGCAGGCAAGGAGTGAAGGTTATGGAAGATCACGATTTCAGCGTATTGATTATCGAAAGCCACCCGCTGGTACGTTACGGACTGCACAGCCTGCTGGCGCAAGACCCGCGTTTTAAGCTGATAGTAGAGGCAAAAAGCGGTGCCGAAGGGGTGAGCAGAGCGCGCAGCCTGCGCCCCACCCTGATCCTGCTGGAGCGTGAAATCAGCGATATGCCCTACCCTGATGCGATCAGTGCGCTGCGCGGCGCTTCGGCCGATTCGCAGATTGCGGTGTTAATAAACCAGCAGTGCGCTGACTTTTCGGCACTGATGACTTCCGGAGTTCAGGGAGTGATTCTAAAACGCACCGAAACGGAGCCACTGCTGGCAGAGATCGTCAAGGTTGCGCAGGGCGGTAAGGCCTGGAGCGCGGCTCTGCAGGGGATTTATGGCGCCGCAGTACAGCAGGCCGATCGGCTGAGTATTCTCACCGGGCGCGAGCGTGAAGTCTTGCGTGAGGTGGCAAGCGGGTTGGCGAACCGTCAGATAGCCGACTGCCTGGCGATTTCAGAGCAGACCGTGAAGGTGCACATCCGCAATGTGCTGCGTAAGCTAAACGTGCACTCACGCGTGGCCGCCACCGTGCTCTGGTTATCCAGCCCGCACGCCAACCTGTAACTGGCCGGGGCCGCTTTCGTACGATAATTTACATATTCTCCTCATTTTCTCCACGATTACTGACACACGGGCAGGTAAAGTGATTAACTGCCGGAGCGTGTTGAATAAATTAAAAATTTTGCTCCGCGCTGGACGCAATATGCCTAACGCCGCAGGAAATACCGGCACTCTTTTCTTCTACTCTTTACTCAGATAACACGCTGCGGAGCTCGAGATGGCGAATTTCTTTATCGACCGCCCCATTTTTGCCTGGGTGCTGGCGATCCTGCTGTGCTTAACCGGCGGCCTGGCGATTGTCTCGCTGCCGATTGAACAGTATCCCGATCTGGCTCCCCCCAACGTACGCATTACGGCTAACTATCCGGGTGCTTCTGCCGAAACGCTGGAAAACACCGTGACTCAGGTGATTGAACAGAACATGACCGGCATCGACAATCTGATGTACATGTCGTCGCAGAGCAGTAACACCGGCCAGGCCACCATCACCCTCACCTTTAGCGCCGGGACCAACCCGGATGAAGCGCGCCAGCAGGTGCAGAACCAGCTGCAGGCCGCCCTGCGTAAACTGCCGCAGGACGTGCAGTCGCAGGGGGTTACCGTCAATAAAACCGGCGACAGCAATATCCTGATGGTGGCGTTTGTCTCCACCGACGGCAGCATGGACAAGCAGGATATCTCCGACTACGTTGCCAGTAATATCCAGGATCCCCTCAGCCGTATTGACGGCGTCGGTCAGGTGGATGCCTACGGCTCGCAGTATGCGATGCGTATCTGGCTCGACCCGGATAAGCTGATTAACTATGCGCTGACCACCGCCGATGTGGTCAGCGCCATCGAATCGCAGAACAGCCAGGTCGCCGTCGGCCAGCTCGGTGGCCTGCCCTCCGTTGATCGTCAGGCGCTGAACGCCACCATCAACTCCCAGTCGCTGCTGCAAACCCCGGAACAGTTCCGCGAAATTACGCTAAAAGTGAATACCGACGGCTCGGTGGTCACCCTCGGCCAGGTGGCAAAAGTCGAACTGGGCGCCGAAAAATATGACTTCCTCAGCCGCTACAATGGCCTGCCCGCTTCTGGTCTCGGTATCAAGCTGGCATCCGGCGCCAACGAAATGGAAACCGACAAGCTGGTGCGCGCCCGCCTGGAAGAGCTGTCACACTATTTTCCGCACGGCCTGAAAACCGAAATCGCTTATGAGACCACGCCATTTGTTAAAGCCTCGATTGAGGACGTGGTGAAAACCCTGTTCGAAGCGGTGCTGCTGGTGTTCCTGGTGATGTACCTGTTCCTGCAAAACTTCCGCGCCACGCTAATCCCAACCATTGCCGTTCCCGTGGTGCTGCTGGGCACCTTTGGCGTGCTCTACACCTTTGGCTACAGCATCAACACCCTGACGATGTTCGCGATGGTGCTGGCGATAGGCCTGCTGGTGGACGATGCCATCGTGGTGGTGGAGAACGTTGAGCGCATCATGAGTGAGGAGGGTCTGTCACCGCGGGAAGCGACGCGCAAATCAATGGGCCAGATTCAGGGGGCGCTGGTGGGTATTGCGCTGGTGCTGTCGGCAGTCTTTGTGCCGATGGCCTTCTTCGGCGGCACCACCGGTGCGATTTACCGCCAGTTCTCCGTGACGATTGTTTCGGCCATGGTGCTGTCGGTACTGGTGGCGATGATCCTTACCCCTGCCCTGTGCTCCACCCTGCTGAAACCGCTGGCGCAGGGGCATCACCACGGTCGTCGCGGCTTCTTCGGCTGGTTTAACCGCGTGTTCAACAGTCAAGCGCAACGCTACCAGCGCGGCGTCGCCAGAATTCTCGCCAAAGGTGGCCGCTGGCTGCTGCTCTACCTGGCGCTGATCGCCATTATGGCCCTGCTGTTTGTGCGCCTGCCTACCTCCTTCCTGCCGCTGGAGGATCGCGGTATCTTCACCACGCAGATCCAGCTGCCGCCGGGCTCCACGCTGCAGCAAACCACCAAAGTGGTGGAGAAAGTTGAGAAGTATTACCTGACCGAAGAGAAGACAAACGTGCTGTCGGTGTTTGCCACTATCGGCTCGGGACCGGGCGGTAACGGGCAGAACGTCGCGCGTATGTTTGTGCGCCTGAAAGACTGGAAAGAACGGCAGGACAGCGAAAACTCCGCCTTTGCCATTATCGAACGCGCCACCAAAGCCTTGAGTAAAATCAAGGAGGCACGGGTAATTGCCAGCAGCCCGCCGGCCATTACCGGGCTGGGTAACTCCGCCGGCTTCGATATGGAGCTGCAGGACCACGCTGGGCTGGGGCACGACGCCCTGATGAGCGCACGCGATACGCTGCTGGAGATGGCGCAGAAAAACCCTGCGCTGACCCGCGTACGCCACAATGGTCTGGATGACAGCCCGCAGCTGCGCATTGATATCGATCAGCGCAAGGCGCAGGCGCTGGCCGTCTCGCTGGATGATATCAACGCCACCCTGCAAACCGGCTGGGGTTCGACCTACGTCAATGACTTCCTTGACCGTGGCCGCGTCAAGAAAGTTTACGTGCAGGCCGATGCGAAGTTCCGCATGCTGCCGGACGACATCAGTAAATGGTACGTGCGTAATACCAACGGGGAGATGGTGCCGTTTACCGCCTTCGCCACCACCCACTGGGAAACCGGTTCGCCGCGCCTCGAGCGTTATAACGGCTACTCGGCGCTGGAAATTGTCGGTGAATCGGCCGCGGGCGTCAGTAACGGTGCCGCCATGGACGTAATGGAGAAGCTGGTGAGCCAGCTGCCAACCGGCATCGGCCTGCAGTGGACCGGGGCGTCACTGCAGGAGCGCATGACCGGCGCGCAGGCCCCTGCGCTGTACGCGCTGTCGCTGCTGGTGGTGTTCCTGTGCCTCGCCGCGCTGTATGAGAGCTGGTCGATTCCCTTCTCGGTGATGCTGGTGGTGCCGCTGGGGGTCATCGGTGCGCTGGTCGCCACCTGGCTGCGCGGGCTGGAAAACGATGTTTACTTCCAGGTGGGTCTGCTGACGGTGATCGGGCTGTCGGCGAAAAACGCCATTCTGATCGTAGAGTTCGCTAACGATCTCAATACCCGCGGAGGCGATCTGATTGAATCAACGCTGGAGGCATCACGCCAGCGCCTGCGACCGATTCTGATGACCTCGCTGGCATTTATCTTCGGCGTGCTGCCTATGGCCATCAGCAACGGTGCCGGTTCCAGCAGTCAGCATGCGGTAGGGACGGGCGTGATGGGCGGGATGATTTCGGCGACGGTACTGGCGATCTTCTTTGTACCGCTGTTCTTCGTGGTGGTGCGCAGGCGCTTCCCGCTGAAAGAGAAGCCGCTGTAAGAGACAAACCCTGAAGATTGTCTGCAGCAAAAAGGCAGCCTGAAAGGGCTGCCTTTTATTTATTTGGGATACTGAAGATCAAGCCGGTTGACAGGCTCGCCGTGCTTTTCTTAATGAAACTCATTACTTACGTAACATGGTTTCAATAAAGTCTTTCCAGTTCCCTAGTTCTAAATCGATCATAATGCCCTCTCTTATTTTGTGGGGTCATTTTAGGACGATTCCTAGTCAATTGGAAGTGATTGCGGCCAGTTACTGCCATAGGTAAAAGCGTGATTAATCGGGTTTGGCTGAATTTGTGTGCTGGCGCACACTCCTCAGGTAATGATTTCTAAGGTAATTATCAGGCGGTCAATAGATAGCCGGGTTTTGGAATTTTTCAAATCCGCAGAAAGGTGACCCGGCGCGCGAATGCCACCGGGTGGGCCAGTTATTTCAGAATGATCACTTTGTCATAGCCGCCGCTTTCACTGTCGATATGCGTCTTGGCATCAGGATGCTCTCTCATCACCGCCTCGACGATCTGGGCAAACTCTTCACAGCGCGAATTTTTTTTGCGCGTCAGGACAATCGTTGACTGGGTCTCTTCGACCTTGTGCGCCGCCGACTCTTTAAGATAGTTCATCGCTCCCCTCCTTTTATCATGGGTTTCTACCCCTCCGAATATAGATGAAGTCCACAAATAACAGAAGGGTACAGAAGTCTGACTTTTGATACAGGGCATCAAACGCCCCCTCTTACTTCAGCGTCGGCATATCTGGTCTATGATTGATTTTTAGCGCAGCGGCTGTTGGTGGCGTTCTCAATAACGAGGTGATTCAATGCAGTCGAGCACATTGGGTAAGGGTTGGGGTAGCGAATATCACGAAACGGGTCAGGTAAACTTTCGTCTCTGGGCCAGCGGACAGCAAAAAATCGCTCTGAAGCTGGATAACGTTGAGCACCCGATGCACACCGTCGGCGATGGCTGGTTTGAGCTGCAGCTTGCAGACGTAAAACCCGGTAGCGCCTATCAGTTTGTGCTGGCGGACGGCACCGCCGTGCCTGACCCGGCTTCGCGCGCGCAGCAAACGGACGTTAACGGCCCTTCGCTGGTCGTCGACCCGCACAGCTATCGCTGGCAAAACGCCGGATGGCAGGGGCGAGCGTGGGAAGAGAGCGTGTTCTATGAACTGCACGTCGGCACCTTTACCCCGCAGGGCACCTTGCAGGCCGCTATGGGTAAACTGCCGCAGCTGGCAGAACTCGGCATCACCGTGATTGAGCTGCTGCCGCTGTCGCAGTTTGGCGGCGAGCGCGGCTGGGGCTATGACGGCGTGCTGCTGTATGCGCCGCATTCCGCCTACGGAACGCCGGACGACCTGAAAGCCTTTGTCGATGCGGCACACGGCCTTGGGTTGTCGGTGGTGCTGGATATCGTGCTCAACCATTTTGGCCCGGAGGGCAACTATCTGCCGCTGCTGGCCCCGGACTTTTTTGATCAATCGCGTAACACCCCGTGGGGACCCGGCATCGCCTATCACGTTGACGCGGTGCGGCGCTACATTGCCGATGCCCCGCTGTGGTGGCTGCAGGAGTACCAGCTGGATGGATTACGCTTCGACGCCATTGACCAGATTGTCGATAGCTCGCCAAAGCACGTGCTGATTGAGATTGCCGAACGCATCCGCGCTGAAATCACCACCCGCCCAATCCACCTCACCACCGAAGACTGCCGCAACGTCACGTTCCTGCATCGCCGGGCGCAGGATGGATCCACGCCGCTGTTCAGCGGGGAGTGGAACGATGATTTCCACAATGCCATGCACGTGCTGGCAACCGGCGAAACCCACGCTTATTACCAGGATTTTGCCCAGCAGCCGGAGAAACTGCTCGCCCGCGTCCTGACCGAAGGGTTTGCTTATCAGGGCGAAGTGTCGCCGCAGAGCGGGGAGAAACGCGGTGTCGATAGCCGCAGCCAGCCGCCGGTGGCCTTTGTCGACTTTATTCAGAATCACGACCAAACCGGCAACCGCGCGCGCGGCGATCGGCTGATTAGCCTGGCCGGCAGCGAGCGTACTCAGGTTCTGTACGCTGCCCTGCTGCTGTCGCCGCATATTCCGCTGCTGTTTATGGGCGAGGAGTACGGCGAAACTAACCCGTTTATGTTCTTCACCGATTTTCACGGCGAGCTGGCCAGAGCGGTGCGCGAAGGGCGCGCCAGAGAGTTTGCCGGCCACGAGGATCATATGGATGAGAGCGTGCCCGACCCGAACGCTGAATCAACCTTTATCAGCTCGAAGCTCGACTGGCAGAAGCCTGAGAGCAGCGCAGGCGCGCAGTGGCTGGCGCTGACGCGGCAGCTGCTGGCCATCCGCCACCAGCATCTGGTGCCGCTGCTGGCCCACGCCCCTGGCAATTGCGGCAGTGTGATTGAAACCGCGCCCGGCTTCCTCGCCGTCAGCTGGAAGTGGCCGCAGGCAACGCTGTCGATGGCGCTGAACACAGGAGAGCGCGCACACGCCCTGCCTGAACTGCCCGGCAGCACCCTGTTCGCCTGGCCTGAAGCCGCAGAGGAACTGGCACCGAATGCCATTATCGTCCGGCTGGCAAAGGAGGAAGCAGCATGACTATCCCGAGCGCCACTTATCGCATCCAGTTTCGCAATGGTATGACCTTTGACCGCGCCGCCGCGCTGGTGCCCTATCTGCAGCGGCTCGGCATCAGCCATCTTTATGCCTCGCCGATCTTCACCGCCACGCACGACTCAACGCACGGCTACGACGTGACGGACGCCAACGAGATCGAACCGTCGATCGGCGGCCGCGCCGGATTTGATCGCATGGTTGAGGCGCTGCATCGCGCCGGGCTGGGGCTGATCCTCGATATCGTACCCAACCATATGGCCGCCTCGCTGGAAAACGCCTGGTGGTATGACGTGATCGAACACGGCGCTGACAGCCGTTATGCCCACCATTTTGATATTGACTGGTCAAGGCGGCTGACGCTGCCCTTCCTCGGCGACGGCTTTGAACACGAGCTGGAAAATGGCCAGATTGCGGTCAAGCCAGACCCCACCACCGGTAAACCGGCCCTCGCCTGCTACGACAGCTTCTACCCGCTGTCACCCGCCAGCTGGCAGGGGCGCGAGGCCGAGGTGTTGCAGCTGACCGATCGGGCAGCCATCAGCGCCCTGCATGACAGCCAGCCGTGGCGGCTGATGAACTGGCGCGAGGCGGCCAGCAACCTCTCTTACCGACGTTTCTTTGAGATTACCGGCCTGGTGGGCGTGCGGGTTGAAGATCCCCAGGTGTTTGCCGATACGCATCGCCTGATCCTCGAACTGGTTCACAGCGGCGCGGTCAATGGGCTGCGGGTCGATCACGTCGACGGCCTGGCCGATCCCAAAGGCTACCTTGACCAGCTGCGCCAGCAGGCCGGAGCGGACTGTTACATCACGGTGGAGAAAATCCTCGCGGAGGAGGAGCATATTCCCGCCGAATGGCCGATTTCCGGCACCACCGGCTATGACTTTATGGCGTCGCTCTCCGATGCGCTGGTCGATAATGCGAAACTGCCCGCATTACGCAAAATTTATCAGGAAGTGGTCGGCAAACCGGTCAATATGGTCGCCGAACTGCGGGCCGCCAAGCTGCTGATGGTCGAGAATAACTTTGCCGGAGAGTTCACCCGGCTGGCGGCGCTGCTCGGTGACATTGCCGCTGCCGACAGCCGTGCGCCCGATGCCCAGGCACTGCGCCTGGCGCTGCGCGAGCTATTGATTGCCTTCCCGGTGTACCGCACTTACGGCACCCCGCAGGGCATGCCCACCGACAGCCGCGCACTGCTGCAGCGCACCGCGCAACACCTCAGCGCCAGCGCTTATGCGCCGGACAGCAGCGCGCTGGCATTTCTGCTGCAGGTGCTTAACGGTGAAGTGGCAGAGCAACAGCGCGCCACGGCGGATGAGTTGCGCAGTCGTTTTCAGCAGCTCACCGGGCCGCTGATGGCAAAATCGGTGGAGGATACGCTGTTCTTCCGTCAGAACATGGCGCTGGCGCTGAACGAAGTCGGTGCTGAACCGCTGCCGCGCACCTTCTCTGTCGACCGCTTCCACGCGGAGATGCAGACGCGGCTGGCGCGCCAGCCGGATGCGCTGTCCGGCACCACCACCCACGATACCAAGCGCGGCGAAGATGCGCGCGCGCGGCTCTACACCCTGACCGAAGCCCCGGACGTTTGGGCAGCCTGCGTGATGCGCTGGCGCCAGATGAATCAGGCCCGGGTCACGCTGCTGGCCGACGGCCCGGCGCCGAAACCCGCCGGAGAGTGGATGCTGTACCAGGCACTGGCCGGCGTCTGGCCCGCCACGCTGCAGCCGGATGACGAAGCCGGACTCAGGGCGCTGGATGAACGCTTCCAGGCCTACGTGGAGAAAGCGCTGCGCGAAGCCAAGCTGCGCACCAGCTGGGTTGACAGCAATGATGCCTATGAAAAGGCGGTGCTCGACTACGCTCACCACCTGCTCTCCCCGGCTAACCTGACATTTTTGCAGGACTTTACCCGCTCGCTGCAGCCCTTTGTGCGCGCCGGGCTGGTCAACAGCCTGACGCAGACGGTGGTGAAACTGACGGCGCCGGGCGTGCCGGATATCTATCAGGGCAGCGAAACGCTGGACTTCAGCCTGATCGACCCCGACAACCGCCGCGAGCCGGATTATCCCGCACTGGAGCGCATGCTGGCCGGGCAGCAGTTCCCGATATCCACCGGGGAAGCAAGCTGGCTGAGCGGGCAGCTCAACCAGCACGCGATCGCCAGCCTGCTGGCAATCCGCCAGCAGCTGCCGGCGCTGTTTTGCCGCGGTGACTATCTGCCGCTCGCCGCCGCCAATGCTGAGCAGGATCATCTCATCGCCTGGGCAAGAGTGGACGCCAGCGACGCGCTGATCGCCATCGCGCCGCGCCTGGTGTTCAGCGCCGTGCAAAACGGTTTTGCCGCCACCTGCCAGGTGAGAGTCGATATCGCACTGCCTGCCGGGCTAACCCAGCGCCGCTACCGTAATATTTTCAACGGCGAGGAGATAACCAGCAGCGAACGTTTAGAAACTACCCTGACCGGACTTTTCCCGGCCATTTTCATCGCCATACGCTGACCTCTATCAGCGTCAACGTCGCTACATAACTTGCACGATGGGGAGAGAGCATGTCGGACAGTCAGCTTTATGAAATAACCGCGGGTTACAGCTATCGTCTGGGTGCCAACGTTGAGGAGAACGGGGTGAATTTCGCCCTGTTCTCCGCTCACGCCGAACGGGTAGAACTTTGCCTGTATGACGCCAGCGGCAAAAACGAAATTGCACGCCTGACACTGCCGGAATACACCAATGAGGTGTGGCACGGCTTTGTGCCGCGCCTGCAGGCGGGAGCGCTGTATGGCTACCGCGTCTACGGTCCTTATGAGCCGGAAAACGGCCATCGCTTTAATCACCACAAGCTGCTGATTGACCCTTACGCGCGCGAGCTGGTGGGCGACATTGAATGGGATGCAGCCTGCTTTGCCTACGATCTTGAGCACGAAGATAAAGACCTGACCTTTGACACGCGCGACAGCGGGCCGTTTATGCCCAAGTGCAAAGTGATCGACCCGGATGAGTTCAACTGGCACGACGAAAATCGCCCGGCGATTGCCTGGTCGGATGCGGTGATCTATGAGGCGCACGTCAAAGGCTTCACCCAGCTTAATCCGGCGCTGCCAGAAGCCCTGCGCGGCACCTATGAAGGCATGGGGCACCCGGCAACCGTCGACTACATCAAAAACCTCGGGATTACCTCGGTTGAGCTGCTGCCGGTGCACTGGTTCCCGGACGATCAGCACCTGCTGGATAAAGGGCTGAAAAACTTCTGGGGCTATAACACGCTGGCGTTCTTTGCCCCGGCCTCACGCTATTACGGGCCGGCGGGTATTCAGGGCTTCCGCGATATGGTGCGCGCCTTCCATGATGCGGGTGTCGAGGTGATCCTTGACGTGGTGTATAACCACACGGCGGAGGGCAACGAGCTTGGCCCGACGCTCTCTTTTAAGGGCATCGACAACTACTCCTACTACCGCACGCTGCCGGAAGAACATCGCTATTACATCAATGACACCGGCACCGGCAACACCGTGAATACCTCGCATCCGCGCGTGCTGCAGATGGTGCTGGACTCTCTGCGCTTCTGGGCGGAATCGATGCATATCGACGGATTCCGCTTCGACCTGGGGACGATTCTCGGGCGCGAACCGCAGGGCTTCGACCCGCGCGGCGGCTTCTTCGACGCCATTATGCAGGACCCGGTGCTGTCAAAACTGAAGCTGATTGGCGAGCCGTGGGACATTGGCCCCGGGGGTTATCAGGTTGGCGGCTTCCCGCCGGGCTGGGGCGAATGGAACGACAAGTATCGCGACACCGTGCGCGAATACTGGCACGGCGACAATGTCTCCAGCGATTTTGCCGCACGCCTGCTCGGCTCCGGCGATCTGTACGACCAGCGCGGGCGCCGCCCGTCGGCCAGCATCAACTTTATCACCGCCCATGACGGCTTTACTCTCAATGACCTTGTTTGCTGGAATGAGAAGCACAATGAAGCCAACGGCGAGGACAATAACGACGGCCACAACGATAACCGTTCATATAACTTCGGTGCCGAAGGGCCAACCGACGATGAGACCATCAACGCCCTGCGCGACCGGCAGAAACGCAACTTCCTCGCCACGCTGCTGTTCTCCCACGGCACGCCGATGCTGCTGGCGGGCGACGAGTTTGGCCGCAGCCAGCAGGGCAACAACAACGGCTACTGTCAGGACAGCGAGATCTCATGGGTCCACTGGGAAAATCGCCGCCCAGCTGACGATGAGTTACATGAATACACCCGCCATCTGCTGACGCTGCGCGCTGCGCAACCGCTGCTGCGGCGCGAGAGCTGGCGCGATGGCATGGAGATAAAATGGTTTAACGCCGGGGGCGGCTTCCAGCTGCCCGAGCACTGGGAGCATGGCACCACGCTGGGCGTCTATCTGTCACGCGCCGATCTGCAGCAGGAGGACGGGATCTGGCATGACGTGCTGATGCTGTTCAATCCGTTTGAGGGCAATGTTCCCTTCCTTATCCCGCAGCTTGGCGAAGGCGGCTGGGTGCTGGAGATCACCACCAGCTCCACCGCTAAGCCAGGTATGGTGATTACCCGCGAGAAGGATTTTGAACTGGAGGGACGCAGCTTTGCGCTGTTCAGAAGGCCGTAACGCTGGCAGTCTGGATCGAAACCCCGTACTGAGGCATTATTTGCTAATTAACTGATTAGCAAGGTATCGGCGATGGCAGCATTCCTGCCCATCGCCGCACCGCGTCTTAAGTACAGGGAACCGCGTTATGACAGACAACACAGCAACAACCCCGCTGACGATGTACGGCATCAAAATATATTTAACATTTGGATAATATCTATAAATAGCCCCATACCTTATTAAAAATAAGGCAATATTTGCATCATACCCTACTGCACTTCTCCCCAGCCCTAAAAAACCAATAACAACTAAGACGAAATTTATTTATAATAAAAACTCACTCACAGCTCAATAATTCAAATCAGCTTAAATGATTTAAATTCTATATGACGATGCTTTACATATTCATTTTTGATACAACATTTCTTATACTTTATCCCACTACCACAAAAACACCTCTCGTTTCTTGATACTTTAACCCAATCAGGATTCTTCTTCATAAAATCCAAAACAATAGCTTCAGAGAAATTAACTGGATTCATTTTTTTATCATTAAACAAAGACACCATATCGATAAAAACCTTAAAGGATGGATGATCATCGTTAATTCCAACCACAAGCCTTTTATCTAAAGGGGAATGCACCAATGCAATATGATCCAATCGTTCTATTTTATTTATTATTGCATAAGCTATTTCACCGAAGTATAAATCACCTCTCAAATGCTCACAATCATCACTATCCATGTCTTTATGACATATACTACACTCATGATTTGACTCGATAAAACCAACACTTGAAAATAAACCATAGGGATATAATCTTTCTAATGACAACAGTTGCTTTTCAAAAAACAAGACAGTTGTACACTGAAGAGTATAGAATTTTTTAATACTCCTAAGGCTATCCAAAGAGTCTTGCAAAGAAACCCATGAATTATAGTATTTTTTATCTTCGATACTTCCCCAGAAAGAAGCCAAGTTATCAAAAAACGTAAAAAAAACCTCCCATATATAACCGTCATTCCTTTCTTTTTCTGCAGTTGAATTACTCTTTGATATTCTAATTTGTGAAATCGCGTCTTTTGCAATAAGTTTAACATTATGATAGTGACGGAGGCTTAACTCATGAAATATAGACTCAACATACTCACGAGGCACAAACCGTAATGTCAATGAAGACAATTTCAATTCATACATTATTTCTACTCCATGAACTTATTAACGCTGAATTTTTGAACCGTATCTTTTAGAGCATCACTGCTTCCTTTGAAAAAAAATTCCTTTTCAACCCCATCCTTTTCATTTTTATATTTAACATTAAAGGTTATTTCATTTCTTTCACCTTCCAACCTACCTCTGAAACAGTATTGAACATACTCAAAAACGAGTTTCAAGTAGTCCCCCAATGTTCCTTCAATAGCTAAATTCACGTAAGGAAGTATTAAGGAAAAATCATGAAGTGCATATTTTTTAGAATCCAAAGGAATTTGAAAATCAACTTCGGGGTGATTCATTTTTACCCACTTCCTAAAGTTTCCTGAATCTGTTGGGACCGCGCCATGATAATTTTCGTTGCCCAGAACTTCGATCTTCATTACCCAAACCCTTTGTTAAAATAAATAAAAAACCTTATTTCACTGCAATTTTGTAACATAAAATACATTGAGCTACTTTTTAAACTTAGTTTATATCCCTTGCATTCAAAAGGATAGTAGGTGGAACCAGGAAACCGTTCCACTGTAAAAAAAGATAATCTATAATATGTTGATATAAAAACTTATCAAGTAAATAGTAAATCCAATAACGTTGAGTAGAGTTAAACCTTGTCATAAATATAGATTTTAATATTGAAGTGTAATTACAACCTTCATCATCACTTATTTTTATTATTTCCACTACCTCAATAAATAATGAAAGGCCATCCAAGATCTCGAAACTAGAGTATTCCATTGTTGCAAAATATGAAAATTCCTCAAGTTCGTTTTCTGTCTCGCCTTCTTCATGTGCCTGCAGTGCAGTAACCACAAAATCATTACACTCGTCACATAATGCATCAAGGTTTATAATTTTATTTGTTAATTGGCAATACAATCCTTTTTTTAATGATCCTTCCAACTCACTTACTAAACTTCTAACAATTTCAATATTCTCCTTTCTTTCAATAAGCCTGTAAGATTTCATCGATTCATCTAAAGTTCTAATCAAAATTAAAACAGTAATAAATGTTAACAACGGAGCTAGCACCCCAGCCACCCCACCTATAAATGAACCAAATGCCCCCCAATCGCCAGCTTCTTTTGAAAAACCAGAATGAAAATTATAAAAATATAATACAAATGGAATGGATATTATAAACACAAAAAAAATAGCTGCACTCATATACCCTTTGATAAATATCAAAATAAACTTAATAAATTTATGTGTGTTTCGCATAACTCCCACCTAAAAAATTAAATCCTAACTAGTTTTTTTGTATTTTTTCAGTGAAAAAAGAGTGCCATATGATAAAAAAGTGACTCAGAATTCACACAAGACATTGATTTAATTATTTTATTTTTCATAAACGACGTCAGAAACTAACTTCCTGATCCTTGGAAAAGCAGCCTAAATCAATGCCTCTGCAGTATGGCATATGCTGCAAACCCCAATCAAGTAAGATAAAGGAGACATTATCAAGCAAGTGACCGTTGTGATTTCAGGATACAATCGAATTCTAATAGCTCAAAAAAACGTCTAATATCTTACCGAGAAATCACTTCGTTCTAATCAACCTTCTATATAACCCCAATATTATGGGCAAATCCTAGATTAGCTATTTTTTCTATAATAATCATCAGACCAGACAAGTCAAATACCCAACGCGGCATTAACAGGTACATTGTTTTCAAGTATCGAGATCGCAGGTATGCTACTGACCATTAGAAAAATATAGGAAACCTCATGAAAACTAAGGCAGATCGCCAGATGACGATGTACGGCATCAAAAACTGCGACACCATTAAAAAAGCCCGCAAGTATCTGGAAGCGCACGGCGTGGCCTATCAGTTCCACGACTATCGCGCTGACGGGCTGGATGCAGAACTGCTGCAGCGCTTTATCGACACGCTCGGCTGGGAGCCGCTGCTCAACACGCGCGGCACCACCTGGCGCAAGCTGGATGAGGCGGTGCGTAATGCGGTGAATAATCCCGCAGCCGCACGCGATCTGATGCTGGCACAGCCGGCAATCATCAAACGTCCGTTGCTCTGTGCGCCGGACGGCACTATGCTGCTGGGCTTCAGCGAAGCCACCTGGCAGCCGTTTATTCAGGAGAAGTCATAATCATGTACTGTCCGGTCATTGAGCTGACGCAGCAGCTTATTCGTCGCCCTTCCCTCAGCCCGGATGATGCCGGTTGTCAGGCTATTCTGATTGCCCGCCTGCAGGCGCTGGGTTTTACTATTGAGCCGATGAACATCGGCGATACCCTGAACTTCTGGGCATGGCGCGGTCAGGGTGAAACCCTGGCGTTTGCCGGCCACACCGACGTGGTGCCGACCGGCGATGCCAACCGCTGGATCAACCCGCCGTTTGAACCCACCATCCGCGACGGCATGCTGTTTGGCCGCGGCGCGGCTGATATGAAAGGTTCACTGGCAGCGATGACCGTGGCCGCCGAGCGCTTTGTCGCCGCGCATCCAAACCACAAAGGCCGCCTGGCTTTCCTGATCACCTCTGATGAAGAGGCCAGCGCCACTAACGGCACGGTGAAGGTAGTGGAAGCGCTGATGGCGCGCAACGAACGCATGGATTACTGCCTGGTGGGCGAGCCGTCGAGCACCGAAGTGGTGGGCGACGTGGTGAAAAATGGCCGTCGCGGCTCCATGACCGCCAATCTGACCATTCACGGTGTGCAGGGCCATGTGGCTTATCCGCACCTCGCCGATAACCCGGTACACCGTGCCATGCCCGCGCTGAATGAGCTGGTGGCCACCGAGTGGGACCAGGGCAATGAATTCTTCCCGCCGACCAGCATGCAGATTGCCAACGTTCAGGCCGGCACCGGTAGCAATAACGTCATCCCCGGTGACTGCTTTGTGCAGTTCAATTTCCGCTTCAGCACCGAACTGACCGACGAGCTGATCGTTCAGCGCGTGCAGGAACTGCTGGACCGCCATCAGCTGCGCTACAGCATTGAGTGGAAAGTGTCCGGTCAGCCGTTCCTGACCTCACGCGGTAAGCTGGTGGATGCGGTTGTTAACGCGGTTGAGCACTATAATGAGATCAGACCGCAGCTGCTCACCACCGGTGGCACCTCTGACGGGCGCTTTATTGCCCGCATGGGCGCACAGGTAGTAGAACTGGGTCCGGTGAACGCAACCATTCATAAGATCAATGAGTGTGTAAAAGCCGCCGATCTGCAGCTGTTAAGCCGCATGTATCAGCGGATTATGGAACAGCTGATCGCCTAAGCGATCTGGGGTGAAGATATGGAATTTTTGAAGCATTACTGGTGGATACTGGTGATCCTGCTGATGGTCGGCATTCTGATGAATGTCTACAAAGACCTGAAGCGAATCGACCATAAAAAGTTTCTCGATAACAAGCCTGAGCTGCCTCCGCATCGTGATTTCAACGATAAGTGGGATGATGAAGACGACTGGCCGAAAAAGAAGTAGCCTACTACCCGCATTTAATTTCAATTTGTGAAACTCCGCTCAGCCCCTTTTTTTTATCCGGGGCTGGCGTTGCTGCGCATAAAATTTGCTCTATTTTGTAGTGACAGGAATGTCACTACAGGGATAGGGAATGCCTTTGCTATACTTACACCATGGGTACACTTACGAGTGGGACTCAAAGAAAGCACAGCACAATTTAGATAAGCACAAAATAAGCTTTGAGCTTGCCTGTGAGGTCTTTGACGATCCCAACATTCTCTCTACCCGCGATCTGTCTGAAATTTATGGCGAAGAAAGATGGCAGCATTTGGGTGAAATTAAAGGCTGCGTGGTTTTGCTGGTTGTCAGCACCGATCGGAACGACAACATACGGATAATTTCCGCTCGTAAAGCGCTGCCAAAAGAGATCGGGAGATACAGACAATGGTAGGAAAGCTAGAGCAACTGAATGAGCTGGCAACGATTCAGGCCAAAGACATTGATACCAGCGATGCGCCAGAGTTAAAGGACAAAGCATGGTCAACGGCTGAACGCGGCAGGTTTTATCGGCCAAAAAAAGTACAAAAAACGGTGCGTATCGACGCAGATGTTCTTTACTGGCTTGAGAGCAAAGGGCCGGGCTATCAGACGCGTATCAATAACATTCTGCGTGAAGCCATGGGCAATGAAGGAAAATAGCGATGCCGGGTAGCTGTACTGCCCGGCATAAACCTACATCAACGCAATCACATCATCCTCGCCCGGCGTTGCCCCGCCCAAGGCTTCGTCAAAATAGCGGCGCGGCACGGTAAACCGCAGGCGATCGAGCGCCAACTGCATCGCGCGGTCATCCACCGCATGCGGTAGATCGTCGACGATATCCAGGGTTACATCCCCTCCCAGCGCCGTTAAACGCGCTTCCGCCGCAACCGCGTGAGTAAGCGGCAGCGTACTGTCATCGTCGCCGTGGATCAGATGGAGCGCGGAAGAAAATGAACGGTTTTTGACGATGACGTTGAATTTATTGCAACGAGTCAAGCCACTGGCGCCACCGATCGGCCTGCTGAGCATCCAGCGCCATCAGCCCCTGCCGGGCTTCCTGGCGCTGCGCGGCCAGCAGCGCTTTACGCCCGGAGAGTTTCGCCCTGGCTATCACTTCAGCACTGCGTTGTTGCTGCAGAAGAGCGGCACTCAGCAGCGGCAGTGCGCAGGGCCGCTGGCTGACCAGCCTGCCCAGCGCGGCCAGGCTGGCTTCAAACGGCCGCTGTGCCCAGGCGAAACCGGCCAGCTCACGCCAGTCATCCTCATCAATATCAGCATAGCAGTGTGTCGCGAGCGGCAGCTCTTCTCCGGGCAGCTGACGACGTAACCACGCCCCTGCCCGCTCGAAGCGCTGCGCGGCACGCTGTGCCAGCTGCTGTCCAGCGGGGCTGAGCGGCAGAATCGCCATCGCGCTGAAGCAGCCGCTGCTGGCCTCGCGCACGCTGCCGATACGCACCAGCTGAAAACCGCAGCGCTGCCAAAACTGCCAGAGCGCTGAGGTGAAGCCAAAGCTGACTGACAGATAATCCAGCCCCTGCGCCTGCTGCTGACAGCCCGCCACCAGCTGCTGACCGATGCCCTGCCCGCGCAGCGCGGCGGCGACCGCAATCCGGCTGATGCGCCTGGAGCGCAGCTGAGGCGCGTCGACCTGCCCGGCATGCGCCGCCAGCGACTGCGCCACCAGATTGCCACGCGGGCGGCGGGTTCCGGCCCAGACGGCGCTGGACAGCGCCGCGCTCAGGCCGCCCTCATCCACCAGCCATAGCGCTCCCTGCACGCTGTCGCCCTGCAGCGCAGCGCTAAAATGCATGCCGGGCGCATCCATCATGCGCCGCAGATCGAGCGGCGAAGTGCGGTAGTGCGCGCTGGTTAGCAGCTGATATACCGCTGCCATTCGCGCAGGCTGCCGCCCCCAGTCGGGCTGTTCCAGCGCCACGTAATCCATGCTGCCATGCTGCGGCTCGACCTCCCGGTCATCAAACAGCAGCGCATCGCTGATAAAAGACTCCAGCGGATCGTTCGCCGCCCAGCGTAATGGAGTATCGAGCTGATGCAGCGTCACATTGGGCAGCGCGGCGCAGAATTTCAGCAGGAAGCCACGCCCGGTGCCTTCGTAACCCTGCACCGTGGTGGTCAGCAGCACGCGCGGAAACAGCGCAACCAGCTGGTGCAGCAGCGGCGCGGGGATCGCCGCCGCCTCGTCAATCAGCAGCCAGTCCACGCCGGGCTGATGCAGCGCCGCTTCGGCCAGCAGTCGGTCGGGCGCGATAAAATGAAAGGCATCACCGGCAAACTGCGCCAGTACCTCGGTGGACACCTTGCCCGGCGCGGTGACCAGGCAGCGCCCCGGCCAGCGTGCGGCCAGCATGCCCGCCAGCGCAGACTTGCCGCGCCCGCGCGCAGCGGTGATCGCCTGAACACCAGGAGACGCGTGCAGAAGTTTTGCCAGGATTTGCTGCTGCTGCAGGCTGCCATCGTCCGGCAGCCAGTGCGGCACGGCTTCAGCGACGGGTAATATCAGGGGGTGATTTTCTCGCCAGAGCACGGCCCGGGCATCGGCCTGTATCAGCTGCTGCAGACGCTGAATAAAACGCGGGGTGGCGCACGGCGCATCGCGCTCGCTCCAGCGCAGTGAATCCTCGTCAGGCTGCTGCGCCCAGTGGTCCCACTCCGGGACCAGCAGCAGCAGCCAGCTGCCCGCCTGTAACGTTCCGGCCAGGGCGGCCAGCGCTTCGGTGTGAAAACCGCTGCGGGCGTCAAATACCGCGTGGCGGAACTCGCGCCCCAACAGCGTGCGAATAGCAGATGGCGCGCAGCTTTGCACGCTATGCGACGGCTCGCCAACCCACAACCAGTCGCCGGGCAGCTGTTCCATCAAGCCTGCAGCCTGCTGTTCACTCCATTGCGCTGTCCCGCTGAGCACCAGCAGTCGTCGCCAGCCCTGGCACTGCAGCCGCGCCGTGCCGTCGCGCCACTCACTCACCCGCGTTTAACCGGCAAAGGTATTACACTGGCCAGGATTTCCGCCATCGAAGCCTTTTTTAAACCAGGTGTAGCGCTGCTGTGAAGTGCCGTGGGTAAAGCTGTCCGGCACCACGCGCCCCTGGCCGCGCTGCTGCAGACGATCGTCACCGATCGCCTGGGCTGCATTCAGGGCCGATTCGAGGTCACCGGTTTCCAGCACGTTCTGCTGCTGCATATAGTGGCCCCAGACGCCGGCAAAACAGTCCGCCTGCAGTTCCATCTTCACCGACAGCTGATTCACCTGAGTCTGGCTGGCACCCTGCTGCATCTGGCGAACTTTCTGCTCAATGCCAAGCAGGTGCTGGACGTGGTGACCAACTTCATGGGCGATCACGTAGCCCTGGGCGAATTCTCCACCCGCACCGAGTTTATTTTTCATTTCGTCATAGAAAGAGAGGTCGATATAGACTTTGCTGTCGCCGGGGCAGTAGAACGGCCCCATCGCCGCCTGGCCGCCGCCGCAGGCGGTCTGCGTCTGGTTGCGGTACATCACCAGCGTAGGGGCTTTCCACTGTTTCCCCATCTGCTGGAACAGCTGCTGCCAGGTATCTTCAGTCATGGCAAAGATGGTGCGGGTAAACTGCGCCGCTTCATCCTCTTTCGGGCTGGCCTTGCGCTGCTGCTGGGAAGTTTGTGTCATCTGCGTGCCGTCCCCGCCCAACAGCGGCGAGAGGTCGTAACCGTAATAGCTGGCCACCACCACCACGATAAGCAGAATAATTCCGCCTTTTCCACGGGGAATACGCATACGCCCACCGCCGACGGTTCCGGACTCGTTACGGCGATCTTCTACATTGTCGCTTTCGCGACGCCCTTGCCAACGCATACAGTTATCCTCATGATCGCTCAAAACAGCGTATGTGGATTTTAGTCTGACGCAGCGGGGAAAACCAGAAAACGCGGAAATGGAAGAGGATTTTGCGCAAAAGGCTGAGGAAGGCCGGGCGCACCCGACCTCAAAATAGCGGGTTAGTCGAGCTTCACGCCCAGACGATTAGCCACTTCTTCATAGGCTTCAATCAGGCCACCGAGGCTCTGACGGTAGCGGTCTTTATCCATCTTGTTCAGCGTCTCTTTGTCCCACAGGCGTGCACCGTCCGGGGAGAACTCATCGCCCAGCACCACTTCGCCTTTGAACAGGCCAAACTCCAGCTTGAAGTCAACGAGGATCAGGCCCGCGTCAGAGAACAGCTTGCTCAGTACGTCGTTCGCTTTGTAGGTCAGCTCACGCATACGCGCCAGGTTCTCTCTGTTTACCCAGCCGAAGGTTTCACAGTAGGACTCATTCACCATCGGATCGTGTTTCGCATCGTCTTTCAGGAACAGGTCAAACAGCGGTGGGTTGAGGATCATCCCCTCTTCCACGCCCAGACGTTTTACCAGCGAGCCAGCCGCACGGTTACGGACCACACACTCAACCGGCACCATATCCAGCTTCTTCACCAGCGCTTCGTTGTCAGAGAGCAGGGCTTCCATCTGCGTTGGGATACCGGCTTCCTGCAGTTTGGTCATGATGAAATAATTGAACTTGTTGTTAATCATTCCCTTACGGTCAAACTGTTCGATGCGCTCACCGTCCAGCGCTGACGTATCGTTACGGAATTCGAGTACCAACAGATCCGGGTTTTCGGTGCTGTAAACGGTTTTCGCTTTGCCGCGATACAACTCAGCTTTTTTCTGCATCTTGTTTAACTCCAAACGATAATGAACTGTTACTGTCGGACCGGCTGAACCGGGCCGTTAATATTTTGCCTGGCGGAATTATATGTTCCGCGGGTAAAAAACCGAAGCAATCGTTTACGTCAGACGTAAATAAAAAGGCCGGAAGTATCCGGCCTTGTGGCTTACTTGCTGAATGCGGCCTGGAACACCGCCACCAGCGCATCGTTCTGCGACTGGGTGAGCGGGTGACCTTTAGGGTCGAGGAACTGCAGGCTGCTACGGTTATCGAGGTCACCGACCTGAAGTTTGTAGTCGCCGTTTTTCAGTTCAGGATCCTTGGCACCCAGTTCGTCGAAGGTATTGCTGCCTGGCGCTTTATAAGTCACGTTCAGGCTACCCTGTGAGCGGTTGTTGTCGGTCACTTCCATACCAACGCGCTTCAGCGTTGCCGGCAGGCGCTGCCAGACCACATTGAACGGTGCACGCAGGATCAGATTAGGCAGGCCGGTATCATCGGCACCGCTCTGTACGTCAATTTGCGTTGGGCTGCGGCTGGCAGCGGCATCTTCACGTGTGGTTTCAACCTTATCCATGGTGGCGCTGATTTCGTTCAGCATCTGAGCGGTGTAACGCTGGATCTGCACTGGCGAAGTCACTACTTTATCCTGCTGCTGCAGCTCAAGCAGTTTCACCATCAGAACCTGCTGGCCTGCCTGCGGCTGCACGCTCAGCTGATAGCGGCCACGGTACTGATTATCTTCATCAGCACGGTTCCACTGTACCCAGTCGGTGGTCAGGGATTGACGCGCATCCTGACGGTCGGCAATCGGGAACTTCAGTGACTGCACCGCGTCAACAACCTGCGGCCAGATAGCGCTGCGGCTGTCGACCATCAGCGTACCGGTGTTACCGGCAAACTGGCTGCGGGTGCCGTTCATCAGTGCCAGCGTCTGTGCTGGCGGACGAATGTCCAGCTGCTTGCCTACCTGCCCATTAGGGTTGACCGACGGAATATCAAAGTCGCCATTTTGAATCGGCAGGATCATGCCAGCAGGCGCGCGCAGATCGCTAAGATCGGCGGCCTGCAGGTAGGATTCGTCACCGCTCACCTGACGCTTGTAACGCTGGTCGTTAGAACATGCTGCCAGCAGCATAACCAACGACAGTCCCACCACTTTCGCTACCGTGGACTTTTGTACTGAGTAAGCCATTAATTCTCCCTAAATTTAAAGCAGGCCAGCGTTTTTCAGTGCCTGCTCAACAACCGGACGACCGGCATCGGTCAGCGGCGTCATTGGCAGACGCAGCGTATCGGTTGCTATTAATCCTAATCGTTTCGCGGCCCATTTCACCGGGATAGGATTCGGTTCAGCAAACAGCTTGTGATGCAGATGCATCAGGCGCTGGTTCAGAATGCGCGCTTCGGCAAAGTTGCCCTGCTGCGCCAGAGCGCAAAGCTCGACCATTTCACGTGCGGCAATGTTTGCCGTAACGGAAATCACGCCGTGCCCGCCCAGGTGCATGAAGTCGAGCGAGGTGGCATCATCGCCGCTCACCAGAATAAAGTCTTCATTTACCCGCTCTTGGATCTGACTAACCCGCGATAAGTTCCCGGTGGCCTCTTTGATTCCGATAATATTTTTAATTTTGGCCAGGCGACCGACGGTTTCCGGCAGCAAATCCGTGCCGGTACGTGACGGTACGTTGTACAGCATCTGCGGCAGCTCGGTGCTTTCCGCGATGGTTTTGAAGTGCTGATACAACCCTTCCTGCGTCGGACGGTTGTAGTACGGCGTGACGGTCAGGCAGCCAACAACGCCAGAATTTTCGAAACGTTTGGTCAGAGAGACGCCTTCCGCAGTGGCGTTTGCACCGGTGCCGGCAATAACAGGGATACGGCCATCGGCCAGTTCCAGTGTCAACATCACCACGTCACCATGTTCATCATGGCTCAGGGTGGCGGACTCGCCGGTGGTTCCTACAGAAACAATTGCCGCGGTGCCGCTGGCAATATGGTAATCAATCAGTTTTTTCAGACTCGCACGGCAGACATTACCTTTGTCATCCATCGGCGTTACGAGTGCAACAATACTTCCCGTGAACATTAGCCATCCCCTCGACAAACAAGTGCTTCATGGTACGTTTGACCGTGCAGTAAAAGCAAGCGCGCAGCACGGCTCAAGCGCTTGTCAGCAGTTTTTTTTATGTTTACCTTATGGTTATTAGCATTTGCACAGGAAGATTGATTTTGTCGCAGTCATCGCAACACCATTTGGTTATCACTGCCCTTGGGGTTGACCGCCCGGGGATCGTCAATACTATCACCCGTCACGTCAGCAGCTGCGGGTGCAATATTGAAGATAGCCGGCTGGCTATGCTGGGTGACGAGTTTACCTTTATCATGCTGCTGTCCGGCAGCTGGAACGCCATCACCCTGATTGAATCGACGCTGCCGTTAAAGGGGGCAGAGCTGGAGCTGCTGATTGTGATGAAGCGCACCAGCGCCAGTACGCGACCGCCCCTGCCCGCCACGGTGTGGGTGCAGGTGGAGGTCATCGACTCCCCGCACATCATTGAGCGCTTTACCGATCTGTTTGATTCGCATCAGATGAATATTGCCGAGCTGGTGTCGCGCACACAGCCTGCACAAGAAAACCAGCCACCTTTGCTCTATATTCAGTTAACCGCCCATAGCCCGGCCAGCCAGGATGCGTCATTAATCGAGCAAGCGTTCAACCGGCTATGTACAGAACTCCATGCTCAAGGCACTATTAAGGCGGTTTCTCACCACGGCGCGTAATCCTTAACCTGCACGTGGGAAGCGCGTGAATTTTAACCCTGGTATGATGATAAAAATGGAGAGTAGTGATGAATCCACTGAAAGCCGGTGATACTGCACCGAAATTTAGCTTGCCCGACCAGGACGGCGAACAGGTAAATTTAACCGACTTCCAGGGACAGCGCGTTCTGGTATATTTCTACCCGAAAGCGATGACGCCAGGCTGTACCGTACAGGCATGCGGTCTGCGCGATAGCATGGACGAGCTGAAAAAATCCGGGGTTGAAGTATTAGGTATCAGCACCGATAAGCCGGAGAAGCTCTCACGCTTCGTCGAGAAAGAGCTGCTGAACTTCACTCTGCTGTCTGATGAAGACCATCAGGTATGCGAGCAGTTTGGTATCTGGGGCGAAAAAACCTTTATGGGCAAGACCTATGACGGCATCCACCGCATCAGTTTCCTGATCGGCACTGATGGCAAAGTTGAGAAAGTTTTCGATGATTTCAAGACCAGTAACCACCACGATATCGTGATGGATTACCTGCAGTCGGCGTGATTTGAACCTGCGGGCCGACCCGCAAACGTCGGGGCCGATCGTCTTTTCGATCGGCCCTTGATAAACCTTCTACAATTTAGCCAGTTCATCCGGCCAGGCATGCACCACCGCTTTCACCAGCGTGGCGAGCGGTATGGCAAAGAACACCCCCCAGAACCCCCATAGCCCGCCGAAAATCACCACCGACAGAATGATCACCAGCGGATGCAGGTTTACCGCTTCTGAGAACAGTATCGGCACCAGTACATTGCCATCCAGCGCCTGAATTACCAGATAGACGATAATCATGGTCCAGAAATCTCCGGACAGCCCCCACTGGCCCAGCCCCACGCCAATCACCGGAATGGTGACCGCCATTGCCCCGACGTAGGGGATCAGCACCGAGATACCGACCAGCACGCCCATCAGCAGCGCATAGTTCATACCGATAGCGAGGAAGCCAATCCAGCTGGCGATGCCGACCACCACCATCTCCAGCACCTTGCCGCGAATGTAGTTCGACACCTGCTGGTTCATCTCAACCCATACCTGCCCGGCAAGACCGCGATTGCGCGGCAGCACGCGGCGAATGGCGTCCAGCATCTGATCTTTGTCCTTCAGCAGGAAAAACACCATCAGCGGCACCAGCACCAGATAGATAGCCAGCGTCATCAGCCCAACCAGCGAAGCCAGAGAATATTTCACCAGCTGGTCGCCCATGCCGCTCAGGCGGCTGCGCAGATTTTCCACCACAATATCGATAATGCCGACATCCATCAGCGTTGGGAAACGCTCCGGCAGACGGGTAGCGAACTGATACAGCCGCGTCAGCATGGTCGGCATCTCATGGGCGAGGTTGATGCCCTGCTGCCAGGCGACCGGCACCACCACCAGCAGCAATATCAGGATCAGGGTGGCAAAGACGATCAGTACCAGCGTCACCGCCCAGGTACGCGAGCAGCCAAGCCGCTCGAGCCTGACCGTGGGCCATTCCAGCAGGAAAGCCAATACGATTGCCACCAGCAGCGGCGCCAGCAGGCCATTAAAGAAAAACAGGATGCAGAAAGCAGCGATCAGGATCGCCAGCAGCGCAATGGCCTGGGGATCGCTAAAACGGCGGCGATACCACTGCATTATAAGTTCCAGCATGGTAAGTCCTTGCCTGAGAATGAGTGGGGGAAAGTGTACCTGAAACGCAGCGCCCCTGCAGTGTCGTCTGGGGCGCTGCGCGCGAACGCTTAATGCGGAAGGGGCTGTACAACTGCAGGCTGTTCGGTGCTGTTTTTTGCCACAATCACCTGATTGCGCCCGGCGTTTTTAGCCCGGTAAAGCGCATCATCCGCCTGCTTGAAGGTGTGCTCCATGGCGACGGCATTTTTCGCGGCCCAGAATGCCACTCCGACAGAAATGGTGATATGCCCGACCTGCTCCAGATCGAACCCTTCAATACGGCAGCGCACGCGCTCCGCGATCATCATGGCCACTTCGCGATCGGCGCCCGGCAGGATCATCAGAAACTCTTCGCCGCCGTTACGACAGATGACATCAGTCTGTCTGGCCCCCTGCTGCAGCTGGCGCGCCACGGTTTTAATCACCGTATCGCCCGCATCATGACCAAAGGTGTCATTAACGCGCTTAAAGTAGTCGATATCCAGCGCCAGTACCGCGAACGACTGGCTGGTGGCCTGGAAGTATTCCAGCACCGCATTCAGGCCACGGCGATTCAGCAGTTCGGTCATCGGGTCGGTCTGCACTTCGCTTTTCAGTCGGCCGATTTTGTCCTGCATCAGGGCGATCCCCGCCAGCATTGCCCGCTTAATCTGCGAGGCTTCGTAATACCAGGAGCGGATGCTGTTGATCTCTTTCGAAACGTTTTGCGTATCCATCTGGCTGGCTTTACGCGCCAGCTGCCACAGCGGTAGCGCAATGCGCTGGGCGAGGATCAGGGCCAGAATCAGCGTCAGCAGAGCAAACGGCACCGAATGTTTCAGCACCTGCAGCAGCAGGCTGTTGAGCGGCGCCAGCGTAGCCAGCCTCGGCTTGAGCGTGACGATGGTCCAGCCAGCGGTCGGGACGTTAGCGTAACCTGCCAGCATCGCCTCACCATTATCAGCGCTAACTTCCCTGTTGCCGTTGCTGGCTTTGCTGCGCTGGTCATTGCTGATTAACGGGTTGATGGTTTTGCCGACCATCTGACGGTCCTGGTGATACAGCACCTGATTTTTACCGTCGATGACGTACAGCGTTGAGCCATCACGATAGAACTGCTCACCGAGCAGCACGTTCAGAATGCTTTTTTTCTTCAGATAGATAGAGCCGCCAACATAGCCGAGATACGTGCCGGTTTTTGACCAGATTGGCCAGGAGACAAACACCAGCAGATTATTGGCGGCAGACATGCTCGGCTGGCTGATCAGCGGTTTGCGCTCGGCCAGCGCCTGTTTTGCCGCAGCTGAACTGAGGTGCATGCCCTTCAGCATCAGTGATTCCGGCGAAATAGCGCGCACCCAGCCGTTAGCATCAACAATCACCACCGAGTTAAAGCTGTTGGTTTGCTCGCGCAGGCGATCCACTTCCTGCTGTAGCCTGTCGTCATCTTCCAGCCCGCTGCCCAGCACTTTAGCGCTGTAAGAGAGCTGTGATTGCGCCAGCTGGAAAAACACCTCGGTGGTCGACGCCAGCTTGGTGGCGTAAACCCGGTTGGCTTCCAGCGTATTACCGATCAGCACATCGCGCTGCACACGCCAGCTGGCGTACAGAGAATTGGCGAGAGTGATCACAATGCTGGCGACCGCCAGCAAGGTTATTAGCGTGCGCAAGTCCGTTTTGGGGCGGGTAAGCCTCAGCATGGACTCACCTCGGTGAGAAGCATCATCATCAGCGCCTTATAATTTTTTATGCGCGTTGATACCCAAAAAATTTCATGTTGCAGGAAGGCGGCAAGTGAGGGGATCCCCGGGAGCTTACTCCAGTAAGTGACCGGGGTGAGCGAGTGCAGCCAACACACCTGCAACGTGCAAGATGGAGGGTATGTTTAAAAGTGCGAGTTATGCCCTGGTAAAGCACCTGCCAATTGTACACCTCTCAGCCATTTTGGGAATAATCTGACGCTATCAGGGCCAGGAAATATTTCACTTAAATCGAAAAAGGAATTTATCAGAAGAAGCGGGCCAGTTGGCCCGCAGCGCGGGGTTACATTGACAGGAAGGCGTAGCCCTGGTTTTCGAGGGTGGAAACGGTCGTCGGGCTGGAGAGCGCATGGGTAACGGATTTATCAATCCACTCGGGTTTATAGTGGTGGAAAGCCACCGACTGGTCGCACACCGATACGTCCACGCCCTTCTCGCGCAGCGCAGCAATCAGCTTCAGGTTCGGGTTATCCATACCGAACTGCTTATGATACTGCTCGTTGTTCAGCATTGCTGGCGTGCCGTCGCCGGTGACCGAAACCACAAACTTCAGTTTTTCTGCTGGAACGCCGGAAGCCACGTACAGATTAACCACGCGCGCCACGCGCTCCAAACCGAGGTTCGGATCGTTCGGGCCGTTCTCCGCTTTGGTTATCTGGAAGACGATTTTATTGCTGTCGTTGACGTTCGGCTTGTAAGCCACGTTCGGCTCGTAGTGCATTTTGCCATAGCCTTCAATCGCTGGCGTCGACCAGAAACCCGCCGGGTCGCTGGCCGGATCGGCACGACTGGCAATTTTATCGATCAGTTCAGGCGCTTTAGAAAAGCTGGCGCCGACAAAACCAGCTACAGCCGCAATCAGGACATAAGAAACCACAGGACGCATAACCACTTCTCCGTAAGAGCACAGTAATGAGTGAGATATAACACAGGCTTTAGGGAAAGCTTTACCGGCTATTTTCCGCCTGGTGGCTTATTAGTTTCATATTGAAATAATATGCATTTACTACTGTATAGCTAAAATGACCTTTCCTGACTTCATTAGTGATGCCAATAAAGCCAATGTAATCCGTAGGGTCGAGGCATGCCTCGACCTTAATTGAAAGGTTCAGGCATGCCTGAACCCTATGTCTGTTTTAATCGCTGGATCTGATGATTTACTCATCATGCGATGCCGATAAAATTTAATTTAAGTAATAGAAAATTTTACGGCAACCGCCTCGGGCAATTTTTCAGAGTAACCCCTATCAAACGGCATGCCACTATCAGTAAATTTGAATAAATTTACCTAACTTTAAACAAAGAGGGGCAATGCCCCGACAACTTCTCTAGCGCCAGCAGTTGATTAGTGCTGCGGTTGGCTATCCGCTGCGTTCAGTTTTTTACCGCAAAATCCCGCCCAGCTCGCCCCGGCAGGTGCAACAGCGGTAATTAAGGCATTTCATTCCCCACGGGCACTGGTTAAGATGGCTTCTTAGTGTGGCTATCTTATGCCCGCAGAAGAACATTTCGGCACTTTGCCGGTCAAAATCTGGACTTCCTTGTTAGGGATTGCGATATGTTAATCCGATTCAACCGAGGCCTGCTGGCTTCCCTGATAGTGACGCTGCTCGCAGCCCAGACGCTGCCAGCACGTGCGGACGTGAGCGATAATCTACCGGATATTGGCACCACCGCGGGCGGAACCCTGTCGATTAATCAGGAACTGGCAATGGGCGATTTCTACGTGCGCCAGCTGCGCGCCAGTGCGCCAATCATCAATGACCCGCTGTTAAATCAGTATATCAACGGCCTCGGCCAGCGCCTGGTGTCCCATGCCTGGTCAGTCAAAACCCCGTTCCATTTCTTCCTGATCCGTAATGATGAAATTAACGCCTTCGCCTTCTTCGGCGGCAATGTGGTGCTGCACTCCGCGCTGTTCCGCTACGCCGATAATGAAAGCCAGCTGGCTTCGGTAATGGCGCACGAAATCTCGCACGTGACCCAGCGCCATCTGGCGCGTGCGATGGAAGATCAGCAGCGCAACGCCCCGCTTACCTGGGTGGGTGCGCTGGGTTCAATTCTGCTGGCGATGGCCAGCCCGCAGGCCGGAATGGCGGCGCTGACCGGCACGCTGGCCGGAACTCAGCAGGGGATGATCAGCTTTACCCAGCAGAACGAACAGGAAGCCGACCGTATTGGCATTCAGGTGCTTCAGCGCTCCGGATTTGACCCGGAAGCCATGCCAAACTTTCTGCAAAAGCTGGCGGATGAGTCGCGCTTCGCCTCCAAACCACCGGAAATACTGCTGACGCACCCGCTGCCCGACAGCCGCCTCGCCGATGCGCGCAACCGTGCCAATCAGATGAAGCCGGTGGTGGTGCAATCCTCACAGGATTTCTATATGGCAAAAGTCAGGGCGCTGGGCATGTTCTCCACCGGGCAGAACCAGCTAAATGACGATCTGCTGACCCCACTGTCGCACGGCAACAGCCGTGAACAGGCCGCCGCGCACTATGGTAAAGCCGTGCTGTTGCTGGGCGAGAATAAATTTGCCGAAGCGCGCAATATCATCACCCCGCTGCTGGCAAAGCAGCCGGATAACGTCTGGTATCTCGATATCATGACCGACATTGATATCGGGCTGAAACAGCCGCAGCAGGCCATTAACCGCCTGCTGGCGGTGAAAGGCGTCAATACGATCCCGGTATTGCAGATCAACCTGGCGAACGCCTATGTCGAAGCGAAACAGCCTGCTAATGCCAGCAAAGTACTGTACCGCTACACCTGGGCAAATAAGGACGATCCTAACGGCTGGGACCTGCTGGCTCAGGCTTCTGCCGCGCAGGGTCTGAGCGATGAAGAGCAGGCCGCGCGCGCTGAGAGTCTGGCGCTGGCCGGCCAGCTCGACCAGGCGATCCGCAGCCTGAGCAGCGCCAGCGCCGCCGTGCCGCTTGGCAGCCTGAAACAGGCGCGTTACGACGCCCGTATCGATCAGCTGCGCCATTTACAGGAACGTTTCCGCCAGTATCAGAAATCATAAGGAGAGGATGAATGGCTGAAGTACAGATTTACCACAATCCACGCTGCTCCAAGAGTCGCGAAACCCTGGCGCTGCTGCAGGCGCACGGCATTGAACCCGAAGTGATCCTCTACCTGGAGACGCCACCGGATAGCGCCACGCTGCAAGCGCTCCTGCAGCAGCTGGGTTTCAGCAGCGCACGCCAGCTCATGCGTCATAAAGAGGAAGCTTACAAAGCGGGCGGACTCGGGGATACGAGCCTGAGCGAGCAGCAGCTGCTGGCGGCGATGGTGGCAGAACCGAAGCTGATTGAGCGGCCAATTGTGGTGGCCAACGGCCAGGCGCGCATCGGCCGCCCGCCTGAGCAGGTGCTGGAGATTTTATTGCGTTCTAAAGGCTGAGGGCTTCTTTAACAAACGGGATGGTCAGCTTGCGCTGAGCGCTGATTGATGCGCGATCCAGCTGATCGAGCGTCAAAAACAGCGTGCGCATCTCACGATCGAGACGTTTAAGCAGGAAGCGGCCAACGTCTTCCGGCAGTTCGAATCCGCGCAGGCGGGCACGCAGCTGTAGCGCCTGCAGCTTATCTTCGTCGGAGAGCGGCTGCAGTTTATAGATCTGGCCCCAGTCGAGGCGCGAAGCCAGATCGGCCAGCTTGAGGTTAAGCTGGCGCGGTGGGCGATCCCCGGTGATCAGCAGCCGGGTTTTTCCAGTTTCCAGAATGCGGTTATACAGGTCGAAGATCGCCATCTCCCAGGGTTCATCCCCGGCAATGCACTCAATATTATCGATGCAGATCAGCGCCAGCTGCTCCATGCCGTCCAACACTTCCGGCACAAACCAGGTGCGCTTATCCAGCGGCACATAGCCCACCGCTTCGCCTTTGGCCGACAGTTCCGCGCAGGCCGCGTGCAGCAGATGGCTGCGCCCGCCACCTTCACGTGACCAGAAATAGAAGTAGCTACCGTGTTCCTGATGCAGAGCGCCCTGCAGCGCAGCCAGCAGCGACGGATTTTCCCCCGGCCAGAAGCTGGCGAAGGTTTCGTCGTCGGGCAGGTAAAGTGGCAATGAAAGCTGTGCCGGCGTGTTCAGAATCACCTCAGGGTTTAGCAGGCAGAAATCGCCAAAAATTCTAACACAACTCGGTCAGGATCATGAAACGCTTAGCGGTAAGCGATCGTCGCGGATCGTCACAATACGCGGCAAAAAGTGCGATTAGCGCTTACTGGATAGCATAATGGTTTAAAAATCATTAGCCTTGGGCCAGTTTTTTTATTCAATAACATGGAGTCGTTATATGCCGGTCACCCGCAAAATTCGCCTGAGTATCCTCACTGCCGGCCTGTTAGCCTGTCTCGCAAGCCAGGCCACCGAGCTGCAGCACTGGCCGCAGCCGCAGGCGGACAAACTGAATCAGCTGATCGAACAGCATCGTAACAAAGGCAACTATGCGGTGTTCGATATGGATAACACCACCTATAAGAACGATCTGGAAGAGGCGTTAATACCGTGGCTGGAGAATCAGAAACTACTGACGCGGGAGACGCTCGATCCTGCGCTTAAGCTGATCCCTTTCAACGACCTGCCGGGCAAACCCGAGAGCCTTTACAGCTATTATCACCGCCTTTGTCATATTGATGAGCTGATTTGCTATCCCTGGGCAGCACAGATTTTTTCCGGTTTTACTTTGCAGCAGCTGAAGCAGCAGGTGGATGCCATGCTGGCGCAGCAGGCAGCTATCCCGGCCTCCCTTAATCAGGAGGGTCAGCAGATCATTACGGCGGTAGAGCCGCCGAGAATGCTGCGCGGCATGCAGGAGCTTTTTGCCAAACTGCAGGAGAACGGTATCCGCGTGTATATCATGAGCGCCGCACATGAGGAGCTGGCGCGCATGGTGGCTAGCGACCCTCACTATGGCTATAACGTTAAAGCGGAAAATGTATTAGGTATCAATACCCTGCTACGAAATACCGTCACTGGCGAACTCACGACCGCACGCAGGCAGATCCGCGAGGGCCGCTACCGGCCAGAACAGAATCAGCAGTTGCAGATAACCTCCTATCTGATGAACCCAATGACCTGGTATGAAGGTAAAGCGGGCAGCATGCTGGCGTATATCGACCAGTGGCGCAAACCGATTCTGGTTGGCGGTGACACCCTCTATTCGGATACTTACATGCTGCTCAACAGCACGGATGTAGCCAGTGGCGGGCAGCGACTGTGGATTAGCCGCAGTGACAATACGCGTAATAAGCTCGATGGGCTGATTAAAAAGATGGTCAGTGAGCAACAGCAGGCAGGGGTAACCCCTGATGCCGATAAAAACTGGATAGTGGTGCAGCAGCAGCGGCTGGAATAGTCGTTACGTTAAGGGCGAGCATAAAGCTCGCCCTTACAATCCCTTACTTACCGTCCGTGCGTTCGTCAGGGACGTCGATCACCTCTTCTTCGCGGCTGCACAGGCTGATCACCTTGAAGATCAGGCTAAGCCCAACGCCCACTACGGTCGCCAGCGCCATGCCTTTCAGCTCAGCCGCGCCAATATGCACCTTCGCCCCGCTTACGCCGATAATCAGGATCACCGAGGTGAGGATCAGGTTCTGCGCTTTGTTGTAATCCACTTTCGACTCAATCAGCACGCGGATACCGGAAGCGCCGATCACCCCATACAGCAGCAGCGAAACGCCGCCCATTACCGGCACCGGGATCGCCTGAATAGCCGCCGCCAGCTTGCCCACGCAGGAGAGCAGGATCGCCAGTATCGCCGCGCCGCCGATCACCCAGGTGCTGTACACGCGGGTGATCGCCATTACGCCAATATTCTCGCCGTAGGTGGTATTCGGCGTGGAGCCGAAGAAGCCGGAGAAAATGGTCGAGACGCCGTTGGCAAACATCGAACGATGCAGGCCCGGATCTTTCAGCAGATCTTTTTTCACGATGTTGGCCGTGACCACCAGGTGACCGATATGCTCGGCAATCACCACCAGCGCCGCTGGCAGGATGGTAAAGATGGCATACCACTCAAAGCGCGGGGTGTAGAACGTTGGCAGCGCAAACCAGTGGGCTTCACGCACCGGCGTCCAGTCGACGATGCCCATGCCATAAGAGAGCGCGTAACCAACCAGCACGCCGATCAGAATCGGGATAATCGCCATAAAGCCGCGGAACATCACCGAACCGAAGATAGTCACGCCCAGCGTCACCATCGAGATAATCACGGTTTTACTGTCGGGTGAAGTGCCATCCGCCGGCAGCAGACCGGCCATATTTGCCGCCACGCCCGCCAGTTCCAGCCCGATAACCGCCACAATCGCCCCCATCGCTGCCGGGGGAAACATCACGTCCAGCCAGCCGGTACCGGCCTTTTTGACAATCAGCGCCACCAGGCAGAACAGCACGCCGCACATGATAAAACCGCCCAGCGCCACTTCATAGCCCAGCGGCAGCAGCAACAGCACCGGGGAGATAAAGGCGAAGCTGGAACCGAGGTAGGCCGGGATTTTACCTTTACAGATAAACAGATACAGCAGCGTGCCGATACCGTTGAACAACAGTACCGTGGCCGGGTTGATATGGAACAGGATCGGCACCAGCACGGTGGCGCCGAACATGGCGAACAGGTGCTGGAAGCTGAGTGGAATGGTTTGCAGCAGCGGTGGCCGCTCGCTTACGCCAATTGCGCGACGCGTCATGATGTTGTTACCCCTTGAGTTTGCCTTTGCTATAAAAAAACCGACTCTGCGGTCGGTTTATAAAAATGAATAGTCTATCGACCCACGGCTTTTCCCACGGGCAAAATCAGGCAGACCAGGCGTTATCGTCGCAGGCAGTTTGGGCACGGCCAGCGCGCAGGAACCGGAGCGTACACAACGTACGTGAGGATTCCGAGCACTGCCCGGGTTCAAAATGGCAAGTAAGATAGCCTGGAGCATTGTTTATTTAGTACCAAAAATCTTATCGCCGGCATCGCCGAGGCCAGGGATAATATAACCCTTCTCGTTCAGGCCCTGGTCGATGGACGCGGTGTACACTTCCACATCCGCGTGCGCTTTCTCCAGCGCCGCCAGCCCTTCCGGTGCCGCAACCAGCACCAGCACCTTGATGCTGGTACAGCCCGCTTTCTTCAGCAGGTCGATGGTGGCGATCATCGAACCACCGGTTGCCAGCATGGGGTCTACCACCAGCGCCATGCGCTCTTCAATGTTGGAGACCAGCTTCTGGAAATAAGGCACCGGCTCCAGCGTCTCTTCATCACGATAGACGCCAACCACGCTGATGCGCGCACTCGGTACGTGCTCCAGCACCCCTTCCATCATGCCGAGACCGGCACGCAGGATTGGCACCACGGTAATTTTCTTACCTTTGATCTGATCGATCTCTACCGGACCGTTCCAGCCTTCGATAGTGACCTTTTCAGTTTCCAGATCGGCGGTGGCTTCATAAGTCAGCAGACTTCCCACTTCTGACGCGAGTTCACGGAAACGTTTGGTGCTTACGTCATGTTCACGCATCAGACCCAGTTTATGTTTGACCAGCGGGTGTTTGACTTCCACGATCTTCATTGTTGTACTCCCGGAGTGTTAAGCTGCAAAAAAAAATCGCGAGATTATAGCGCCATTTAGGCTCGGCGCCATATGACTTAGTGCAATAGTTTGCACACCCTCAGCATTATTCCTAAGGATTAGCTAAAATCCGGCTAACTGCAATGCGTGCAAGAAGGCACTCGCAAACGTTTGCCTGCACTGTTAGAATTGCGGCGCTTTATTTTTACCACCACACCAACCGCAAACCGCGTGGGGATTCGCAGTGACCGACAAAACCTCTCTCAGCTATAAAGACGCCGGCGTAGATATCGATGCGGGTAATGCTTTAGTCGACCGTATCAAAGGCGTAGTGAAAAAGACTCGTCGCCCGGAAGTGATGGGTGGACTGGGCGGTTTCGGTGCGCTTTGTGCACTGCCGCAAAAATACCGCGAACCGATTCTGGTTTCCGGCACTGACGGCGTCGGCACCAAGCTGCGTCTGGCGATGGACCTGAAACGCCACGATACCATCGGTATCGACCTGGTCGCGATGTGCGTCAACGATCTGGTGGTTCAGGGTGCTGAGCCCCTGTTTTTCCTGGATTATTATGCCACCGGCAAACTGGATGTGGATACCGCAGCCAGCGTTATCACCGGCATCGCTGAAGGCTGTTCACAGTCTGGCTGTGCGCTGGTCGGCGGCGAAACCGCTGAAATGCCGGGCATGTACCACGGCGAAGACTACGACGTGGCCGGCTTCTGCGTCGGTGTGGTTGAGAAATCCGAAATCATCGACGGCAGCAAAGTGACCGATGGCGACGTGCTGATTGCCCTGGGTTCCAGCGGCCCGCACTCTAACGGCTACTCGCTGGTGCGTAAGATTCTGAAAGTCAGCAACACTGACCCGGAAACCACGACGCTTGCAGGCAAATCACTCTCTGACCACCTGCTGGCACCGACCCGCATCTACGTGAAAAACATCCTGAGCCTGATCGAACAGGTTGATGTTCACGCCATCGCCCACCTGACCGGCGGCGGCTTCTGGGAAAACATCCCGCGCGTCCTGCCGGATAACACCCAGGCCGTGCTCGAAGAGTCAAGCTGGGAGTGGCCAGCGGTGTTTGGCTGGATGCAGCAGGCGGGTAACGTTAGCAGCTTCGAAATGTACCGCACCTTCAACTGCGGCGTCGGCATGGTGATCGCGCTGAGCGCGGCTGAAGCCGATAAGGCCGTAAAGCTGATGAATGATGCCGGCGAGAAAGCGTGGAAAATCGGCGTGATCAAAGCCTCTGACTCTGAAGAACGTGTGGTTATTAACGCATGAAGCGCATAGTCGTGCTGGTTTCCGGTAATGGAAGCAACTTACAGGCAATCCTGGACGCCTGCCAGCAGGGACGGATCAACGGCAGCGTCGCTGCCGTTTTCAGCAACAAAGCTGAGGCTTTTGGGCTGGAACGCGCGCGCGCAGCAGAAGTGCCGGCGCATGCGCTGGCGGCTGCGCAATTTGCTGACCGCGCCGCGTTTGATCGTCAGCTGATGCTGGAGATCGACGCCTATGCGCCCGATCTGGTGGTCTTAGCCGGCTATATGCGCATCCTCAGCGCCGAATTCGTCCAGCGCTACGCCGGACGGATGCTGAATATCCACCCTTCCCTGCTGCCCAAATATCCCGGTCTGCACACCCATCGCCAGGCGATTGAAAATGGCGATGAAGAGCATGGCACCTCGGTGCATTTTGTCACGGAAGAGCTGGACGGCGGTCCGGTGATTTTGCAGGCGAAAGTGCCGGTATTCAGCGACGACAGCGAAGAGGATGTCACGGCGCGCGTGCAGCATCAGGAACACGCGATCTACCCGTTGGTGGTGAGCTGGTTTGTTGATGGTCGTCTGGCGATGCGCGAGGGTGCGGCGTGGCTGGACGGCCAGCAACTGCCTGTTGAAGGGCATGCGTTCGAATAAGCGTTTGCGGGTCGGGCATGCCCGACCCCTAGCCATATCTGCCGGTAATATAATCTTCCGTACGGCGCTGACGCGGCGCAGTAAACAGTTCGTCGGTCAGACCAAACTCCACCACACTTCCCTGATGCATAAACGCGGTATAGTCCGACACGCGGGCAGCCTGCTGCATGTTATGGGTGACCAGAATCAGCGTGAAGTGCTGCTTCAACGTGCTCATCAGCTCCTCAATCACCAGCGTGGAGATGGGATCGAGCGCCGACGTTGGCTCATCCAGCAGTAAGATTTCTGGCTCAATCGCTATCGCCCGGGCGATCACCAGCCGCTGCTGCTGCCCGCTGGAGAGCGTCAGCGCATTCTGCCACAGATTATCTTTCACTTCCGGCCACAGTGCCGCCGCCCGCAGCGCCCGCTCCACCGCTTCATCCAGTACGCGTCGGTCACGCACGCCCTGCAGGCGCAGGCCATACACCACGTTGTCATAGATGGTTTTGGGGAACGGGTTAGGACGCTGGAACACCATCCCCACGCGGCGGCGCAGCGCTGAGAGATCCTGCTGCGGGGCGAGGATTGAGTGCTGCTGCAGCCGAATATCCCCTTCGATACGGCAGCCGTCAATCGTATCATTCATGCGGTTAAAGCAGCGCAGCAGGGTCGATTTGCCGCAGCCTGAGGGGCCGATTAACGCGGTGATGCGATTTTTCGGCACCCGCAGGCTGATGGCATTCAGGGCGGGTTTTTTCCCGTACCACAGGCTGAGTTTATCCAGCTCCAGCGCGGTATCCGCATCGTCAAAGGTGACATTGGTCATAAAGAATTCCGTGTTAATGCATCAGCGCACGGTAGCGCTCGCGCAGACGATGGCGCAGGACCATCGCCATTAAATTTAAGCCCAGAATCAGCAATACCAGCAGCAGCGCGGTGGCAAACACCAGCGGGCGGTCAGCTTCGGCATTGGGGCTTTGAAAAGCCAGATCGTAAATCTGAAAGCCGAGATGCATAAATTTACGATCGAGATGTAAATAAGGGAACAGTGAGTCAATCGGCAGCTCGGGCACCATCTTCACCACGCCGACCAGCATCAGCGGCGCGGTCTCCCCGGCGGCGCGCGCGACGGCCAGAATCAGCCCGGTCAGCATCGCCGGTAACGCCAGCGGCAGCGTGACGTGCCACAGGGTCTCTGCCCGCGTTGCGCCGAGCGCGAGGGAGCCCTGGCGCAGCGAGGGCGGAATGCGCGACAGCCCCTCTTCGGTGGCAACAATTACCACCGGCAGGGTCAGCAGAGCCAGCGTCAGCGAAGCCCACAGCAGCCCCGGTGTACCAAAGGTCGGGTTCGGCAACGACGAGGCGAAGAACAGGCGGTCGAGGCTACCGCCCATCAGCCAGACAAAGAACCCGAGGCCAAACACGCCATAGACAATCGACGGCACGCCGGCCAGATTAACCACGGCAATGCGCACCAGCCGCGTCAGCAGGTTGCGCCCGGCGTACTCGTGCAGCCAGACGGCGGCAATCACGCCGAGCGGCATCACCACCACCGACATCAGCAATACCATCAGCACGGTGCCAAAGATCGCCGGGAAGATGCCGCCGTCGCCCTGGCTGTCACCTTTAGCGTCGCTGACGAAGTGCCATAGCTGGCTGCCGAAATGCTGCCACTTCTGCGCCAGCGTCATGGCATTCGGCTGCCAGGCAGCGACAATCTGCGCCAGGGAGATCGGATGCTGCACGCCGCCTGCATCGCGCAACAGCAGCACGGTACTGTTACTTTCACGCTGCAGTGCCGACAGACGTGCGGCCTGGCGGCCAAACTGGCGCTGCAGTTCGGCACGGTCTGCCTCATACATCGACTGCGCCTCCGCCGTGTAGCGCTGCTCGTCGCGCTGCTTCTGCCGCTGGCGCTCCAGCTCTTCCATCTGCGCATTTAGCCGCGCCATATTCACCCGGCGCAGCTTTTCCGCTTCCTCGATACGCTGGCGCGTCTGCACTAAACGCTGCTGCAGCGCCTGGCCGAGATCCTGTGCCGTCAGCGGCTGGTTATCTTCCAGCAGGCCGTCAAACCAGCCGTAGGCGTTGCCGCCGCTGCGCCGCTGCAGCACGATCGCCTGGCCCGGCTTATCCTGCTGCACAATCTGGCTGGAGAGAAGAGTGTGAAAATCCGGCGCGTTAAAATCGCGGTTGCCGGTTTTGATCAGATAGCGCGTAACCTGTTCCGGCGTCTCCCCGACCAGCGGCTGCCCGCTGGCCAGAAGCTGCTGGCGCGAGACCGTCTGCTGTTGCGCCACTTCGCCCAGCATCTGCACCTCACCGTGCGCCGTTTTCAGCGTGAACTGCACCAGCGGCTGCGGCCAGAAATAGCGCAGCCCCTGCCAGGCCAGCAGCGCAATCAACAGCAGGAAAGCCAGCAGGCTGAGCGCTACCGCGCCGCCGGTCAGCCAGCGCCAGCGGTGATTATTGCGTGCCGCGTTGATCATCCCTGAATCTCCTGCTGGCTGTAACGCTGGCGCAGGCGCTGACGCACCATCTCCGCAAGGGTATTGACCACCAGGGTGAACACCAGCAGCACCAGCGCAGACAGGAACAGAATACGATAGTGAGCGCTACCCGCCGCGGCTTCAGGCATCTCCACCGCCACGTTCGCTGCCAGCGAGCGCAGCCCCTCGAACAGGCCGCCGTGCGTCACCGGAGTATTGCCTGTCGCCATCAGCACGATCATGGTTTCTCCTATCGCGCGACCAAAGCCAATCATTAATGCGGCAAAGATGCCGGAGGAAGCTCCCGGCAGCACCACGCGCGTCAGGGTTTGCCACTGCGTCGCCCCCAGCGCCAGCGAGCCTTGCCCGAGTTCCGCCGGAACGCTGAAGATGGCATCTTCCGCCAGGGTAAAGATCAGCGGCACCAGCGCAAAGCCCATCGCCACCCCGGCCACCAGCAGATTGCGCTGCTGATAACGGGTGCTGATGACGTCAGCCAACTGCTGCCCCCACAGCGCCTGGGTGACCAGCGGCACCAGCCACAGCGTTGCCGCGGCGGTCAGCAGCAGGACCGGCAGCAGGATCAGCACTTCACGCCCTTCGGACAGCCAGCGCTTGCGCCAGTGCGCCGGTAATTTTTGCATTGCCCAGCCGCACAGCAGCAGCACGGCGGCCAGCGCCAGCGGCAGCAGCAGCACGCCGGGAAGCCTGTCGGCAATACGCGGCGCCAGCCACAACCCGGCGATCAGGCCGATCACCACGCTGGGCAGCGCCCCCATCATCTCGATGGCCGGTTTGACCCAGCGCCGCAGTGCCGGCGTCATAAACCAGGCGGTGTACATCGCCGCTGCCAGCGCCAGCGGCGTGGCAAACAGCATCGCCAGCCCGGCGGCTTTCAGGGTTCCCACCACCATCGGCACCAGGCTGTATTTCCCCTGATAGTAGTCATTGGCAGAGGTCGACTGCCAGACATAGTCCGGGGAAGGATAGTGCTCGTACCAGACTTTCTGCCACAGGCTACGCCAGCTGATGTCCGGCCATGGATTGGTCAGCTGAAAGTGCTGCCAGCGCCCGTCCCGCTCCAACAGCAGGCCATCGCCTTCCGGAGAGAACTGCGCTCGGGTGATACCCGGTGTGAGCTGATGGCTGAGGATGGCTCCCTGCTGCTTGCTGGCAAACAGCTTAAGCTCGCCCTGCGGGCTAAGCGTGGCAAACACCCGGCGGTGTGCTTCAGTGACGATCAGCGGCTGCCACTCTGCCCCGGCAAAACGGCGGATCTGGCGCAGGTGCGGGCCGCTCGGGCTGGCGATATCAAACCACTGGCTGATGCCGTCTTCATCGGCGATCAGTAGCGAACTGCCGCCGCTCAGCATCGCGATGCTTTTCACCGGCTGCGTCAGCGTCAGCACGTCGCGCAGTTGAGGCGCGCCGCTGCCGATGTTCCAGACGCGCAGCTGTGAACCGGCCAGCGCAAACAGCAGGCGGCCATCCGGTGACAGCAGCAGCTGGCTGACGTCGCGGATGTCCAGACGATAATTTTGTGCAGGGAGCTGGGATTGCAGCTGCCATAGCGTGATATGGTCGGGAGTCGCCAGCGCCACCTGCCAGCGGTTTTCACCACTTTGCGCCAGGCTGAACTGGTTGATGGTCGTTTCACCGCTGGAGAGCGGCAGATCGCCCAGCGGGAACTTCCAGCGCGGCGCTTCACCGGGGATAAACTCAGGTTTTACCAGCACCATTGAGCCCTGTGCTGACAGCAGCAGCGTGCTGCCGTTATCGCTACTGCTGCTGGCTCTGACCGCGCTGCGCATTAGCGGGAACGGGCTCATCGGCGGATCCGCATTCAGCGGGATAAAATAGCCGTTGCCCTGATTATCAATGCGCCAGCCCCATTGCTGCTGCCGGTCCATCCCCAGCGCAACCGCAGGCTGATGTTGCCACAGTTTGATTTCGTTTCCGGCGTGGATCGCGGGGGAGACGAACAGCGGAACGACGACCCAAATCAGCCAGAAAAACAGCAGCATCATTACCAGTAGAATGGCCACACCGCATGCCGTGACCACGCGCCGCGTCAGCCGATCGATAAAGCGGCGGCGCCCGGCGTTGTCGTGAACAGGGATTGGGCGGTCAGTCATATCAACGTGGGTTTCCATTGTGCTTCGAAGCCGCTATGTTGCCCGTATGTAGTTAATAAGACAATCAACATTCACCGGGCGTTGGACAATGCTGCCATACTCTCGCCATAATGTTGCAGAACAATGGATACCTTCATCCTGAATCAGCCAACGGAGTAAAAATGGGTCAGGAAAAGCTGTATATAGAGAAAGAGTTAAGTTGGTTATCCTTCAATGAACGCGTGTTGCAGGAAGCTGCCGATAAAACTAACCCGCTGATTGAGCGTATGCGCTTTCTGGGTATCTATTCCAATAATCTGGAAGAGTTTTATAAAGTCCGCTTTGCAGACCTGAAACGCCGCATTCTGATCGGCGAGGAGCAAGGCTCCCCAAATACGCCGCGCCACCTGCTAAAAAAAATCCAGGCGCGCGTACTGAAAGCCGATCAGGAGTTCGACAGCCTCTACAATGACCTGCTGCTGGAGATGGCGCGTAACCAAATCTTCCTGATTAATGAACGCCAGCTCTCCCCCAATCAGCAGAGCTGGCTGCGCCACTACTTTAAGCACCATCTGCGCCAGCACATTACTCCGATCCTGATTAACCACGACACTGACCTGATTGAGTTCCTGAAAGACGACTACACCTATCTGGCAGTGGAGATTATTCGCGGCGAAGATATTCGCTATGCGCTGCTGGAGATCCCCTCCGATAAAGTGCCGCGCTTCGTTAATCTGCCACCGGAGACGCCGCGCCGCCGCAAGCCGATGATCCTGCTGGATAACATCCTGCGCTACTGCCTGGGCGATATTTTCCGTGGCTTCTTCGACTACGACGCGCTTAACGCCTACTCGATGAAGATGACGCGCGATGCGGAATATGATTTGGTCACCGAGATGGAGTCGAGCCTGCTGGAGCTGATGTCTTCCAGCCTGAAGCAGCGCCTGACGGCCGAACCCGTGCGCTTTGTTTATCAGCGCGATATGCCGGATGCCATGGTGCAAATGCTGGGTAAAAAGCTCAACATCACCAACTATGACTCGATTGTTCCCGGCGGCCGCTACCATAATTTTAAAGACTTTATTGGCTTCCCGAACGTGGGCAAAGCGAACCTGGTCAATAAACCGCTGCCGCAGCTGCGCCATATCTGGTTTGACCGCTTCCGCAATGGCTTTGACGCCATCCGTAATCGCGATGTGCTGCTCTACTACCCTTATCACACCTTTGAGCACGTGCTGGAGCTGCTGCGCCAGGCCTCCTTTGACCCAGCGGTGCTGGCGATCAAAATCAATATCTACCGCGTGGCGAAGGACTCACGCATTATCGATGCGATGATCCACGCCGCCTATAACGGCAAGAAAGTCACCGTGGTGGTGGAGCTTCAGGCGCGCTTCGATGAAGAGGCCAATATTCACTGGGCCAAGCGGCTGACTGAAGCCGGCGTGCATGTGATCTTCTCCGCGCCTGGCCTGAAGATTCACGCCAAGCTGTTCCTCATTTCGCGCCATGAAAACGGCGAGATTGCGCGCTATGCGCATATCGGCACCGGTAACTTTAACGAAAAAACCGCACGTATTTATACCGACTACTCGCTGCTGACCGCCGATGCGCGTATCACCAACGAAGTGCGCCGGGTGTTTAACTTTATCGAAAACCCGTATCGCCCGGTGACTTTCGAACATCTGATGGTCTCGCCGCAGAACTCGCGCAAGATGCTGTATCAGCTGATTGATAATGAGATCGCCAATGCGCAGAAAGGCATTCCTGCCGGTATCACGCTGAAGATTAACAACCTGGTCGACAAAGGCCTGGTGGACCGCCTTTATACCGCGTCCAGCGTCGGTGTGAAGGTCGAACTGCTGGTGCGCGGCATGTGCTCGCTGATCCCGAATCTGGAAGGCATCAGCGAAAATATTCGCGTTATTAGTATTGTCGACCGCTACCTGGAACACGATCGCGTCTATATTTTTGATAACGGCGGCGATAAAAAAGTGTTCCTCTCGTCCGCTGACTGGATGACGCGCAACATCGATTATCGCATCGAAGTGGCCGTCGCCATCCTTGACCCTATTCTGAAACAGCGCATCCTGGATATTATCGCCATCCTGTTAAGTGATACGCTGAAGGCCCGTTTCGTCGATAAAGAGTTGAGCAACCGCTATGTTCCACGCGGTAACCGCCGCAAGGTGCGCGCCCAGCTGGCCATCTACGATTACATTAAATCACTTGAGCAACCTGATTAATCACTATGCCAATTTCCCATAAAAGTACGCCGAAACCGCAGGAATTTGCTGCCATCGACCTGGGTTCGAACAGTTTTCACATGGTGATTGCCCGCGTAGTGGACGGGGCGATGCAGGTGCTTGGCCGTCTGAAGCAGCGCGTGCACCTGGCTGACGGGCTGGACAGTAACAACGTGCTGAGCGAAGAAGCCATCGAGCGCGGACTGACCTGCCTGGCGCTGTTTGCAGAACGTTTGCAGGGCTTCAGCCCGGCCAATGTCACCATCGTCGGCACCCATACCCTGCGCCAGGCGGTTAACGCCGAAGATTTCCTGCAGCGTGCCGCCGACGTTATCCCCTACCCGATTGAGGTGATCTCCGGCCACGAAGAAGCGCGCCTGATCTTTATGGGTGTGGAACATACCCAGCCGGAAAAAGGCCGCAAGCTGGTGATCGATATCGGCGGCGGCTCAACCGAACTGGTGATTGGTGAAGACTTCGAGCCAAAACTGGTCGAAAGCCGCCGCATGGGCTGCGTCAGCTTTGCCAATCTCTACTTCCCGGGCGGCGCCATCAGCAAAGAGAACTTCCGCCGGGCGCGCCTGGCTGCGGTGCAGAAACTGGAAACGCTGGCATGGCAGTACCGTCTGATGGGCTGGCAGTATGCGCTCGGTGCCTCCGGCACCATTAAGGCCACCTGTGAAGTGCTGCAGGCAATGGGCGAGAAAGACAAGCTGATTACGCCGGAGCGGCTGGAAAAGCTGTATGACGAGGTGATCAAGCACAAATCGTTTGATGCCCTGAGCCTGCCGGGGCTGTCGGAAGAGCGTAAAGGGGTGTTTGTGCCGGGTCTCGCCATTCTTTGTGGCGTATTCGATGCGCTGGCGATCCGCGAACTGCGCCTGTCCGACGGTGCGCTGCGCGAAGGCGTGCTGTATGAAATGGAAGGCCGCTTCCGCCATCAGGATATCCGCAGCCGTACCGCACAGAGCCTGGCAAACCACTACGCCATCGACAGCGATCAGGCGCGCCGCGTGCTGGAAACCACTGAACTGCTCTACAACCAGTGGCGCGACCAGAACAGCAAGCAGGCCAATCCGCAGCTGGATGCGCTGCTGAAGTGGGCGGCGATGCTACACGAAGTGGGTCTGACGATTAACCACAGCGGCATGCAGCGCCACTCCGCCTATATCCTGCAAAACACCAATATGCCGGGGTTTAATCAGGATCAGCAGACGCTGCTGGCCACGCTGGTACGCTATCACCGTAAGGCGGTGAAAGTGGATGAGATGCCGCGCCTGACGCTGTTTAAACGTAAACAGTTTCTGCCGCTGGTGTTCCTGTTGCGCCTGGGTACGCTGCTGAATAACCAGCGCCAGGCGACCTCGAAACCTGAGGAACTGAAGCTGGAAACCGATGAGGGTCACTGGACCCTGACGTTCCCGCGTGACTACTTCAGCCAGAACAACCTGGTTCAGCTCGACCTTGAGCGCGAACAGACTTACTGGAATGACATCACCGGCTGGCAGCTGACCATTCAGGAAGAAGCGTAACCGTTGACGGGGCCGATCGGAACAGAAGATCGGCCCCGACAGAACCAGGGCCGATCGGAACAGAGGATCGGCCCCTACATGTAAACTTTTTTTCGCTCAGGCTTAAATGACCACGCAAAATTGATCCTATGACCTTACGTACAGACAGCTACTTTAGCGAAAAATACTCGCTCACCGCGCCGCATTCCGAAGTCGCCGCAGCCATGCCGTATCTGGATGGCGGCAAAGCCCTGGACGTCGGCTGCGGCAGCGGTCGCAACACGCTTTATCTCAACAATCGCGGCTTTGACGTCACGGCCTGGGACATTAACCCGGCTTCGCTGGCGCGGCTGGAGCAGATTATCAGCGCGGAGAACCTCAGCGGTATCCATCCCTCTATTCAGGATCTCAACCAGCATCGTTTTAACGGCGCCTATAATCTGGTGCTGTCGACGGTGGTGATGATGTTTCTACAGCCGGAAACGATCCCACAGCTGATTGCCGACATGCAGGCCAGCACGGTGCGCGACGGTTACAACCTGATCGTCGCCGCGATGGATACCCAGGACTACCCATGCGATCAGGGTTTCCCCTTTGCCTTTAAGTCCGGTGAACTGAGCCACTATTACCGCAAGTGGCACATCGTGAAATACAACGAGCATGTCGGGCAGCTGCACCGCAAGGATGAGAATGGCCAGCGCATCTCCCTGCGCTTTGCCACCCTGCTGGCGCAGAAGGCCAGCGTGAAAGCGTAATTACTTGCTCAGGGCGGACGTCGCCAGATCCTGCAACGGCAGCGCTTCACCGATGGCGACGCCCTGCAGATAATCCACGCCCAGCTTGCGCAGCGCGCTTGCGGTCTCCTCGTTTTCCACCGATTCGGCAACGATCTGCATGCGCTTGAGGCGGGCCACCATGCAGATTGACTCGATAATCTGGTAATCAAGGCTGTTATTCAGCATGTTGCGGATAAAACTGCCGTCGATCTTCAGCATGTCCACCTGCACCACTTTCAGGCTGGCGTAGCTGGCATAGCCAGTACCGAAATCATCAATCGCCACGCGGCAGCCTAACTGGCGCAGTTGGGCAATGGTTCGATTAACCCAGCTATGATCGCTGAGCATCGGCGATTCGGCGACTTCAACGATCAGCTGCCACGGTTCAATATCGCTGGCTTTCAGCCGGGCAGCCAGTTCGGTGGCCAGCTGAGGGCGACAAAGCGTGGCGGCAAACAGGTTAACGGCCAGACGGATCCCCGGCAGCACAGCGCGGTGACGGTCAATAAAGGTTAACGCCTGGTCCAGCACCATGCGGTCCACTTCCCATGTCAGGCCAAATTCCTGCACGACGGGCATAAAACTCGCTGGCTTGATGTACTCGCCCTGCGCATTCACCATGCGCAGCAGAATTTCATAAAAGTCATCGCCGCGCACACCGTGGATTTTCTGCGCCACCAGGCAAAAACCGTCGCTCTGCAGCGCCAGTTGAACATCGCGCAGCATTTCCAACTTTTCACTGACGTGACGCTGGACCGGGACCTTCTCCGTCTGTTGCAGATTTTCCGCATGGCCGCTGCGCAAGGAGATCTCCGCCATCGCGCTCATTTCCCCCAGCAGTTCATACAGATGTGATACGGGCGGATAAACGCTGCAGTGGCTGATGCCGACCTGCGGATGGATCGGCAGGCCATCCCAGCTCAGACGATAATCTTTTAACCGCGCTTCTAACCCTTCAATGCGAGCCTGGTAGCCGATACTCCCCAGGCGCACCACCAGGTCAAACCCCGGCAGCTGATAGATCCCTTCACCTTTAAGGAGGAAGGGTTGCAGATGACTGGCCAGACTGCGTTTATACTGAATCCGCAGCTTCAGGCCATAGGTTCGGCTCAGGCGGTCAAGGTCGGGAATACGTAAAAAGCAGAGTGCCGAACCGGCATTTTTTGCCAGGTCCTGATTTAAGGCGCGCAGATTCGGCATGCCAATGACCGGATCGGTAAGCGCCATTTCGCGAGCTTTTGCCAGTAAACGACGCTGGCGGGTGCTGAGGGCCGACATCAATAAGATCGTCAGCGTAAACACCAGCAAATTGGCTGAGATCACGGCGAGGTTGTAGGGTTCAACCAACGGGTCCATAAAGCGGTCACGCAGCTGATAGAGCACCACCAGCAACGTCCCCCAGCACAAAGAGGTGAACAGATAGCCAAAGCGCAGCGCTGCCCACAGCATCAGCGGTAAAAGCAGGGGGATACCATACTCGGTCGTCAGCAGATTATTGGTCGTAGTGCGAAACTGCGTCAGCATAATCAGCGCAGCGAGCATCAACGCCAGCCAGCTAAACCACTCGCGCAGCGTAACCCCGGCAGCAAATTGCTGCTGGCAGCGGCCGCTCAGAATACGTAGATAATAGGGGTTGCGAAAAATGCGCAGCATAAAGTAGAACAGCTGCACGGTAGCCAGGGAGGCCAGCAGCACCGATTGATAGTTCAGCAGCGTATGCAGAGAGTAGAAATCATGAGCGAATACTGAATTCGTCACGGGTAATATGCCTATCGGCATCGCCAGCTGCATCATTGCAATAAACATCGTCGGCATGGCAAAGGCCAGCCAGAACAGGCGTGCAGAGACCTGGCTCACCTCTCCGAAGCTAATCCCCCAGCGCTTTTTGGTCTGTGCGCGATAGCCACTCCAGCCCAGCACCAGCGTAGTCATAATTAATAAAACAATCACCGTCGCCTGAGTGCCGGTGTAACGATGAAAATAGTGCCAGCATAGCGCGAGGACGATACCCGGTAGTGCTCCCCAGTCAAAAACCATCAGCAAGGCGATCATCAACGCCAGCGGCAAATAGATGAGATAGACGTAACCTTCAGGGAACCATAACCGGACCGACATTGAGGAGGCCACAGGCATCAGCAGTAGGGCGAACAGGAGCGGTAGCCCCCACCAGCGGCGAGAGAGTGTTTGCAGCATTACCAATTTAGTCATGAGGGTATCGTAGAATTTAGTATTATTAGCAGGTTTTATTTATTCTAACCAACAATCATGTTGAGAATTGGTGAAAAGTATTATTAAATCCTGAGTATAGTAGAGCTAAAATCTCACTCTAATTTGATCTAAATCAGTTTATTTTATAATAAATGCTATTCCCACCATTTGATCAAACCACCATCGGCCAGAACAGATGTTATTCTTCAGCGGGCCAGTTGTTGATCGTGGCGCAGGATCGTTGACCTGCACGCGATGCTGTGCGTAAATTGTTCATCGCCCGCACGGGCACATTACAGGAAAAATTGCGTGAATAGCGCTATGTCATTTAAAAAACGTCAGAAAACCGGAAGCATGACGCGAGTTATCTTGCTGGTGAGTTTTATCATCTTGTTAGGACGCCTGATCTTCGTAGTACCCGGTGCTATCGAGCATCATCAGCAGAAAAAACTGCTACCTGCGAACCCAGTCAGCGTCGTTAACGACAAATAGCCACTGCCGGGTGGCCATGCTGCAAACGCTTTTCGGAGCTTTTGCTGACCCGCTGATGCCCAAAATCAGCTAAGCTATATGCGCTCCGCTTCCCTCTTTATACCTGAAAACCCTCAGGCTGCAGCTCACGCTTCTGCCGTCTGGAGTGGTTAAAGTTCAGTCTGACAAAAGGATGTTGTATGTCCGTAGCGCCTTCTCATGTTCAGCAGTTAGCTGAAGTTCGCAGCCGTATTCTGAACCTGCTGCTGAATGATAAAGACCTCGTCGATACCCTGCTGGAACGCCCGCTGCGCGAGTCCGAGGCTGAAGCTGAGGCGCATCGCCAGCAGGTTGAAGAGATTAAAGCCACGCTTCCGGTACTGCACGCGGCCGATATTGCTGACCTGCTGGAGGCCCTGCCCGAGGATGAACGCCTGGCGCTATGGCGGCTGATTGGCAACGATCGCCGCGGCCGGGTGCTGGTTGAAGCCTCAGAAAACGTCTGGGAAAGCCTGATTGAGGAGATGAGCGACCGCGATCTGCTGCGCGCCATCAAACCGCTGGATATCGACGAACAGGTTTATCTGGCTAAGTATCTGTCGCGCGACCTGACCGGGCGCCTGCTGACCTCGCTGGATCCGGAACTGCGTTCGCGCGTGCTCGACGTGGTGGATTTCGACCGCGACCGCGTTGGCCGCATCATGGATTTCAAGCTGGTCACGGTGCGCGCCGACGTTACGCTGGCCACCGTTCAGCGTTTTCTGCGCAGTAAGAAAACCATCCCCGACGGCACGGACAAGCTGTTTGTCACCGGAAAAAATAACAAGCTGCTGGGCGAACTGCCGCTGACGGAAATCCTGCTGAATACTCCGGAAAAGTTGGTGTCGGAGGTGATGAACGCCAAACCCACCACCTTTCTGATTGACGATAAAGCGGAAGACGCGGCCGGTGCCTTCGAACGTTATAACCTGATCTCCGCCGCTGTTATCGATGCCAAAGGCAAGCTGATGGGGCGCGTCACTATCGAAGATGTCGTCGACCTGGTCAACGAAACCAACGACAGCAGCATGCGTAAAATGGGTGGGGTTAATCCTGAAGAGGATGTGTTTGCCCCGGTGCGAAAAGCCGTGCGTACCCGCTGGGCCTGGCTGGCGGTCAACCTCTGCACTGCGTTTGTTGCCTCACGCGTGATTGGCCTGTTCGAGGCGACGATTTCCCAACTGGTGGCGCTGGCCGCATTAATGCCTATCGTCGCCGGGATTGGCGGCAACACCGGCAACCAGACTATCACCATGATTGTGCGCGCCCTCGCCCTGCATCAGGTGGAACCCGGAAACTTCTCGTTCCTGATTGGGCGCGAGCTTGGCGTGGCGCTGATTAATGGCCTGTTCTGGGGCGGCATCATGGGGGGCATTACCTGGGCAATGTACGGCAACCCGGCGCTGGGCGGCGTGATGATGCTGGCGATGGTGCTGAATCTGCTGCTGGCGGCCTTGATGGGGGTGCTGATCCCCCTGCTGATGACCAAATTTAAGCGCGACCCGGCGGTGGGTTCCAGCGTGCTGATTACCGCGCTAACCGACACCGGTGGCTTCTTTATCTTCCTCGGGCTGGCCACGATCTTCCTGCTGCCCTGATCGCAGGATGTGACGCACTTTGTTATAAAATGATAATTAATGGTTTAATATGTGACTTATCGCGCAGAACAAATTCCCCGCAGCGCCTAACCTAACAAAAAATAACAAACCTGAACGTTAATTAACTTCCGAAGGTTGAGGATCCCTCAGCGTTCGGAAGGCGGTTTGCTATTGCCTGAAAAAGGACATCACCCTACCCCAGCTAAAGGATGCTCTATGAACTCATCAGCCACGGTTCAACCGCAGATAACGGCCGCAGACGACAGGGAAGAAACTATCTGGCGCCGCGCCGTCTGGCGCATTCTGCCTATCCTCACCGTAAGCTACATTTTTGCCTATCTCGACCGCATCAATGTGGGCATTGCCAAACTTCAGATGTCCAGCGATCTGGCATTTTCTGAAACGGTCTATGGCCTGGGCGCCGGGATCTTCTTTATCGGTTTCTTCTTTTTTCAGATCCCCAGCAATATGGCGCTGCATCGCTTCGGCGCGCGCCGCCTGCTGGCCGCGCTGCTGATCTCATGGGCGGTGATCGCCCCGCTGACCGCGCTGGTGGCGACACCGTTCCAGTTTTACGCCGTGCGCTTCCTGCTGGGGCTGACCGAATCGGGCTTTTATCCCGGCGTTATCCTTTACCTTTCGCTGTGGTTCCCCTCCTACCGCCGCGGCAAGATGTTTGCGCTGTTTGCCGCCGCCGTGCCGCTATCGGGACTGCTTGGCGGACCGATTTCGGGCTGGATCATGGAGTATTTCCATAATGTTCAGGGCATCGCCGGCTGGAAATGGCTGTTCATTATTCAGGGAACCCCCTCCCTGCTGATTGGCCTGCTGGTGTTCTGGCTGCTGCCGGACCGCATCGACACTGCCCACTGGCTCAATAGCGAGGAGAAAGCGCTCATCGCTGAACGCCTGCGTGAGGATGCGGTACAGGAGCCTGCCGGGGCGCAGGCCAGCCTCGGAGCCGTGCTGCGTAACGGCAAGCTGTGGCTACTGACCTTTATCTACTTCTGCCTGATTGCCGGGTTTTATACCGTCAGCTTCTGGCTGCCGACGCTGGTGCGCAATGCCGGCGTTGAGGATGTGTTTACCGTGGGTCTGTTAACCGCTATCCCCTATGCGGCAGCGATAGTCACGATGATTGTCGCCTCACGCAGCGCGGATAAGCACCGTGAGCGCCGCTGGCATCTGGCGCTGATCGCGGTGATGAGCGGCGTGGGCATGGTGATCTCCGCGCTGTACAGCGACAACCTGTGGGTGGCGATGTTTGGCCTGACGCTCGGTGCCGCTGGCGGCCTCAGCACGCTGCCGCTGTTCTGGAGCCTGCCGACCGCGTTTCTCGGTGGCACCATGGCCGCTGTCGGTATCGCGCTGATCAATTCGTTTGGTAACCTGGCCGGTTTTGTCGCGCCTTATATGATGGGCATCCTGACCGACCTGACGCACTCCACGTTGACCGGCATGATGATTATTTCCTGCACGCTGTTTGTCGGTGCCGCTGCGATCTTCCTGATCCCCGGCCGCATTGTTAACCGCTAATTTATCGAGGTTGAGTTATGAATATCGTCATTACCGGCGCTGCCGGATTCCTGGGGAAAAAACTGGTTGAGGCCCTGTTGGCAAAAGGCTCACTGCGCGATGCGCAGGGCAAGTTGCAGGCAATAGAACGAATTACCGCTATTGATATCGTGCCGCTGAACGGCATCGAGGATGCACGCCTGAAAGTGCTGAGTGGGGATATCAGTAACGCCACCGAGCTGGAAACGCTGATTGATGAGCGAACCGACAGCGTGTTTCATCTGGCGGCGGTGGTTTCTGGCCAGGCAGAGCAGGATTTCGATCTTGGAATGAAGATCAACGTCGATGCCGCTCGTCAGATCATGGAGCGCCTGCGCGCCCTGCCGCAGTGCGTCAGGCTGGTCACCACCAGTTCAGTCGCGGTATTTGGCGGCCAGCTGCCGGATAAAGTGGCGGATGACCAGGTCTGGATGCCGCAAAGCTCCTACGGCACGCAGAAGGCGATGAATGACCTGCTGCTGTCGGACTACAGCCGCAAAGGATTTCTCGACGGCCGCAGCCTGCGCATGCCGACCATTGTGGTGCGCCCGGGCAAACCCAATGCGGCAGCCTCCAGCTTTGCCAGCGGGATTATTCGTGAGCCGCTCAATGGCGAGGCCGCCAACTGCCCGGTCAGCCTGGATACCCGGCTGTGGCTGATGTCCCCGGCAAGAGCCGTCGCCGCATTGATCCTCGGGCACGAACTGGAGCGCGCGCAGCTCGACCAGGGCCGGGTCATTAACCTGTGCGGCCTGTCGGTAACGGTTGAAGAGATGCTCGGCTCGCTGCGCCGTATCAGCGGTGATGAGGTGCTGGCGCGTATCAGCTACCAGCCAGACCAAGCGATTATCAATATCGTGAACTCCTGGCCCGGTGATTTCCATGCCGACTATGCCCGTCGCCTCGGCTTCCAGGCCAATGCCTCATTCGATGAGATGGTCAGGGAGTATCAGGCAGAGAGCGGTGGCGCTTAAGCTCTTTACTGAGGTTAAAGGTCAGTGCGGCGCCTTCAAGTTGGCGGAAGCCCCGGCGAATTTCACCTCAGGTCTGCGGATCTTCTTTCTGCAGATTGTTATCGCCGAGGCCGCCGATAAACGGCAGGCGCAGCTGGAACGGCGAGATGCCCACACCGAGGTTGAGGCCGAGCACGTTGATTTCAACGCCCTCTTCAGCGCCGACGGTAAGCCCGGCGACGCCGAGCAGGGAGAGCTGCACGCCGCGCCCGGACGGCGGCAAACCTATCGGGTTGCGCAGCGAGCGGTAGTCTTTACCGATGGCGTTCGCGGGCATATTCAGCTTCAGCTCGGGGACTTCGCGGCCAATGTGCGCGAGGAAAGTGTTGCTGTTTGGGCCGGGCCAGGCATGGTAAGTTTGCGGCCACGGGTAGGAGGCTATCGCCGCTTCGATTTTCGGGATCATCGCTGCGGCCAGCGGACCGCGGCGCTCCAGCAGCACGCGCGGGCGAGCGCCGAACCAGTAGCCGTCGGGGATATTGCGGTTAAACCGCACTTTGTCGCCGCTCCCCCAGCCAATCACCTCAACGCGCTGATAATGCGTTTCCCCTTCGCGCTTGTAGATAATCCACGGATGCACCGCCACCACGCCTCTCCAGCCATAGGTTGGGGCCACGTAAACCTGAATAATGGCGCTGGCGGCATTACGCAGCGGGTCCGGGGCCTGGCCGGAAGAGTCGCGCCGCGCCGTTGCCCAGCTCTCATTGCCTGCGCTCTCCTGGCGGTTAGCCTGCGCGAGGCTGACGCCGAGCGACAGCAGCAGAATGCAGGCAAAGACCAGGCTCAGGGCTTTCAGTGAGATCATCATGGGGGTTCCTGTACTTCGCGGGCGGGTTTGATTGCCATTATGTCGGGATATGGCGGGGCTGTGGAGAAATATTTATCCGCTAACGGTAATAAAAAAAGCCGGTAACATTGCAATGTTACCGGCTTTCATCTGCGAACGTGCTGCAGTCGAGCGTTATGCGCTCAGCAGCGGCTCTGCCGTTTTCTCAACCAGTGCCAGCAGCAGCTTGATGTCCTGCAGCGTCACGGTTGGGTTCAGCAACGTCATTTTCAGGCAGGTCACGCCATCCGACTCGGTCACCCCGACGTTGGCACGGCCGGAATCCAGCAGTGCATCACCAATTCTCTGGTTCAGCAGCGCGATATCGGCATCGCTGCTTTGTGCCAGTGACGCTGGACGATAGCGGAACAGAACGCTGGCCAGCTGCGGCTGCATCACCAATTCCAGCGCAGGCTGCTCGCTAACGTACTGCGCCACTTCCTGCGCCAGCGTAACGCCGTGATCGATAATCTCGGCATACTGCTTTTGCCCTAATGCCTCCAGGCCCATCCACAGCTTCAGCGCATCAAAACGACGCGTGGTTTGCAGTGATTTGGACACCAGGTTAGGCACGCCCTGCGCTTCGTCAAACTCAGAGTTCAGGTAAGCCGCCTGATAGCGCATCAGCTCATAGTGGCGCGCGTCCTTCAGCAGGAAGGCACCGCAGCTGATGGTCTGGAAGAACTGCTTGTGGAAGTCGAGAGTGATGGAGTCCACCAGCTCAATGCCGTCCAGATAGTCGCGGTACTTCTCAGACATCAGCAGCGCACCGCCCCAGGCCGCATCAACGTGCACCCAGATCTGGTGTTCTGCCGCCAGCGCGGCAATCTCACGCAGCGGGTCGATAGCGCCCGCATCGGTGGTGCCCGCCGTTGCCACGATAGCCAGAATCTGCTCGCCGTTAGCCTGCGCCTGCGCCACTTTGGCGCGTAAATCGTCGATGTCCATCCGCGCAAAGCGGTCGGTTTTCACCAGCGTGACCGAGCGGTAGCCCAGCCCCATCAGTGCCATATTCTTCTGCACCGAGAAGTGGGCGTTTTCAGAGCAGAACACTTTAATTTTGCTCAGATCGCCCGGCAGACCATCCTGCTGTACCGAGTGGCCGATGCGCGCAAAGAAGGCATCACGCGCCAGCATCAGGCCCATCAGATTGCTCTGGGTACCACCGCTGGTGAACACGCCCGCATCGCCAGGCTGATAGCCCACCTGGGAACGCAGCCACTCAATCAGCTTCACCTCAATAATGGTGGCTGACGGGCTTTGATCCCAGGAGTCCATGCTCTGGTTAGTGGCATTGATCAACACTTCAGCAGCCTGGCTGATCACCAGGCTCGGGCAGTGCAGGTGCGCCACGCACTGTGGATGATGCACCGACAGGCTGTCCTTTAAGAAGTACTCAACCGCACGCTCAATCGCGGCCTGGTTGCCCAGGCCCTGAGGAGTAAAGTCCAGCTGAATACGTTCGCGCAGCTCGGCAACAGATTTCCCCTGATACATCTCAGGCTGCTGCAGCCACTGCACCACAGCCTTGCTGGTCTGTTCAATCACCCGCTGGTACGCTTCGGTACTTTGCGCAGAAGCGGCCAGAATTGGATTTAACCGGGACATCAACTTACTCCAATCAAACAGGTTTTACGCCAGAGGACAGCAGGGCGTTTTCAAATTTATCCAGGAAGACGCTCAGCTCTTCTTTGCTGATCAGCAGCGAAGGCAGCAGGCGCAGCACGCAACCGTTACGGCCGCCGCGCTCCAGGATCAGACCGTGCTCAAAGCAATTCTTCTGGACCAGTGCAGACAGCTCGCCGTCCGCCGGGTGGCAGCCCATCTGATCCGGTGCTTCGTCAGGTTTAACCAGCTCAATACCGATCATCAAACCGAGACCGCGCACGTTGCCGATGACCGGGTAGCGTTTCTGCAGCTCAGCCAGCTGGCCTTTCAGCCACTCGCCCTGCTCTGCCACTTTGGCCGCAACGTTGTTGTCCTTCAGGATCTTCAGCGTGGTCAGGCCGGTTGCCATCGCCAGCTGGTTACCGCGGAAGGTGCCGGTGTGATGGCCAGGAGACCAGGCATCGAACTCTTTCTTAATGCCCAGCACGGCCAGCGGCAGACCGCCACCGACAGCTTTGGACATCACGATGATGTCTGGCTCAATGCCGGCATGCTCGAAAGCGAAGAATTTACCGGTACGGGCAAAGCCAGCCTGCACTTCATCCAGAATCAGCAGGATGCCGTGCTCTTTGGTCACTTTGCGAATGCGCTGCAGCCACTCAGCCGGAGCCGGGTTGACGCCGCCTTCACCCTGAACGGCTTCGAGGATCACCGCCGCAGGTTTGCGCACGCCGCTCTCAACGTCGTTGATCAGGTTTTCGAAGTAGTAAGTCAGCGCTTTAACGCCAGCCTCACCGCCGATACCCAGCGGGCAGCGGTACAGATGCGGGTAAGGCATAAACTGCACTTCTGGCATCATGCCATCAACCGCTTCTTTCGGAGACAGGTTGCCGGTCACGGAGAGCGCACCGTGGGTCATACCATGGTAGCCACCGGAGAAGCTGATCACGCCAGCACGGCCGGTCACTTTTTTCGCCAGCTTCAGCGCAGCTTCAACGGCATCAGCACCGGACGGGCCGGTAAACTGCAGGCAGTACTCTTTACCCTGGCCTGGCAGCAATGACAGCAGGTACTCTGAGAACTGATCTTTCAACGGGGTTGTCAGGTCAAGCGTATGTAACGGCAAGCCGCTGGTAATGACATTCTGGATACTTTGCAACACATCAGGGTGGTTATGTCCAAGTGCCAGCGTTCCCGCACCGGCCAGGCAATCAAGATATTGATTATTCTCAACATCCGTGATCCAAACGCCCTGGGCTTTCGCAATTGCAAACGGCAATTTGCGTGGATAACTCCTAACATTCGATTCAAATTCAGCCTGACGGGCCAAATAGGTTTCATTGTTTGCGTTTAATGTAGTCGCACCTGAATTATCAATACGGACTTTATCCGTCATCATATCTCTCCTACAACCAGGGTCTCGTTGGTACCGCGGTTGAATAAATGTAATAAGAAAAAGACTATGTAAAAAGCGCGGCCACAATATAGCTTTTTGCCCCACATCTCAATGATTTATTTTGTTTAGATTTTTAGGTTTTTTATCATGCTAATCAATAACTTGCTTCGTACCTAACCGATCGTGCTGTCTTCAACACCTAAGAAAGTGATTAATAATGCAGCAAAGTGGAGGTACGCGAGAGGGTAAGTAGTTCAGAGGAAAGGAGAAAAAGCCTGCGGCGAGGATTAGTTATAACAATTAAATAACATCTGAATTTTGTAAGGAAAAGCAAATTGGCTGCGGACTACGTCAGGACGTGACCAACAGGCCAGATGAAAGGTGAGCATCGTTAATTAAACCATGCCGAAATCTGCTGAGGATTAAGCGCAGCATTTCGGCACAGAGTGAGTCGGGGTTATTTCAGGCCCTGAGCATTAAGCATTTTCACCGTGGCATCCACGTCTATCTCATCTTCCGAGAAGATGAGCGTCGTTCCCTGGAAGGTGGTGATCGCCAGTTTTTTCAGCGAGCGCATCTCGCCAGGTTCCGCGGCGGCTTTCGGCCTGATGCTGTTCATCAACAGGCCGACGGACAGCACCGCATTTTCTTTATCAATACGGGTGTCGGCAGGCACTTCTTCGCTGTAAACCAGCCAGGACTTGATTGAGGTGAGCTTGAGACGCTCGCCAGCGATAAAGATGTGGTTACTTTCCGGCGCAACTTTCACCGCGAACGCCGACAACCCCTTGGTATTCGTGGTCGGCTCGAAGGTGACGGCCGCATCTTTCTTGATCAGATCGGGATTGACGACCTTGATCACATGAAAATAACGGTTATCGCCATTTTCATCTTTGATAAAGCCAAAGCCTTTATCTTTAAACCAGGTTGTGATCGTTCCGTTCATCGCCATTACCGCCTACCTAATCGTTTATCTACTCAATTTTTGCAGCGCGCAGTGTAAAGCACAACGCCCGCGCAGACCACGCCTTTGCTGTTAGTCTGGACGAAAAATTCCCCGTGCGCGAGGCTACTCGTTGCCCCACTGATTGAGGAAGTTGGCGATATCATCAATGCGCTGCGGGTCGATGTTGGCTTCAACCGCCATCTCTTTCTGCCCTTCCTCGCTGATCTCTTCATTATTCATCAGGCGGGTCAGCAGCAGCTGGAAGTAAAGCGCCAGCGAATCACGCTCTGCTTCACTCACCGGCTTAGCGCATTCGGTCGCATACTCATCGGCGATATCATAATATTTCAGCGGGACATCATTATGCATAACAGACTCCTAGGGTAAATTTATGCCCGACAATGGCCGGGTCGTCTGGCCGCGATCTTACCTTAACCAGCCTGACTTGTCCTGCTGACGCGCTGGGATTCGCAACCTGGCTGAAAATTCTTTATCATCCGCTGCCACTTCTTCTGCAGGCAATTTGATGTCCACGATTATCGATACTTTTATTGCCCCGCCCTGTCATGAAGAGATCGCCATCCTCTGGCAGGACGATCATCTGCTGCTGATCAATAAGCCCGGCGGGCTGCTCAGCCTGTCGGGGAAGAATCCGCAGAATCTCGATTCGGTCCATTATCGGCTGGTGCAGACCTTTCCGGGCTGTACTCTGATCCACCGCCTGGATTTCGGCACTTCCGGGCTAATGGTGATTGCGCGCAATAAAGCGATCAATGCCGCACTCTGCCAGCAGTTCAGCCAGCGCAGCGTGACCAAGGTATACAGCGCGCTGCTGTGCGGACATCTGGAAAACGATGAAGGGATCATTGACGCGCCGATCGCCAAAGATCCGGCGCTGTTTCCGCTGATGTCGATTTGCGCCACCAGCGGCAAGCCTGCCCGCTCGCGCTATCGGGTGGTTGAGCGCACGGTACACTTACTGGCAGAGGGGGCAAGAGTGCCGGTGACGCGGGTGCAGCTGATGCCGGAAACCGGGCGCACCCACCAGCTGCGTATTCACTGCCAGCAGCTGGGGCACCCTATTCTGGGCTGCGACCTGTATGGCGGCCTGTCACAGCCCGGCATTAAAAGCACGCCACGGCTGATGCTGCACGCCAGCGAGCTGCATTTTGTTCATCCCGTAAGTGGAGAACGGATCGCAGCGCGCAGTGACAGTCCGTTTTAGCCACGCTGCGTCATTACCACATCAGATCGTCGGGCACTTTGAAGTCCGCATACGGATCTTCTTCGTCCTGCTCTTCCTGGCTCAGCGCACTGTTCAATACGATACTGTTGGCATCGCGCTGGGCGATTTTATCGGCCACGCTGGCGGGGATGATGGCATACTGGCTCTCACCGCTGGTGTCGTTGACCAGACGAGCAATCGCCAGACGGCCGTTAATCAGCTGCGCCTGAGTGGCCTTGTCTACCGCGATTTTTTTAATCAGATTGTTATCGGTGAAGTTAAAATCAATATCGCCTCTTGAGACGGTGACTTTATTCATTTCAATCAGCTGCTTCACCTGCGCTTTGTACTCTTTCGACAGCGCCGCCTGCTTTTGCTGTTCGCTGAGCTGCTTGTCCCGCTCAATCTGCGCTTTTTTATTCTCTTCTACTGCCTCTCTGGCTTCACGCGCCTGAACGCGGGACTTTTTCGCCGTTCTCTCTACCTTGGCCAGTTTCTTACTGGACACCAAACCCGCTTTCAGCATCTGCTCTTGTAGAGTGAGTTTTGTCATTTCCGCTCTCGAATCCATTAAATAATAGCGGAGGATTATACCCGCAATTGCCCAGGCTGTAACAGGCAGTCGCCGATCATCCCCGGCTTTCTGACAGATTACGCGGCAAACCCGGCAGCCACTTTATCCCTGGCACAAGGTTTTTAGCCCCTCAAGCGGTATGAACCCTGTCACAAAACGCGCATCAGTTTTTTTGCCCGAAACCGACACGCTAACGCCGAGGCGCTTTGTTAATGGCCCGTTAACGCTTAATACCGCCAGTTGTTAACAGAAATTGATGCGTCAAACGCATCAGTCTATGAGTTTATTGCGCTTATTTACTTTATTTCGCTGATTCAGTCTGCAGAAACAGGCGCGCTACAAGCGTCAATAACAAACTGGAGATAAAGATGCTTACCTCTCACGCACCCATGACAAATCGGGCGAGATTTAGCGCGATCCTGCGCGTTACCTCTGGCAACTTTCTTGAGCAATTTGATTTCTTCCTGTTCGGATTTTATGCCACCTACATCGCCCATACTTTTTTCCCGGCCAGCAGTGAATTTGCCTCGCTGATGATGACCTTCGCGGTGTTTGGCGCTGGCTTCCTGATGCGCCCCATCGGGGCAGTGGTGCTGGGCGCCTATATTGATAAAGTCGGCAGACGTAAAGGGCTGATCGTTACCCTGTCGATCATGGCGGCAGGCACCTTCCTGATCGTGCTTATTCCGTCCTATCAGACCATCGGAATTTGGGCGCCGTTGCTGGTGCTGTGCGGTCGTTTATTACAGGGGTTCTCGGCCGGCGCCGAGCTAGGTGGCGTATCCGTGTACCTCGCCGAGATTGCTTCACCGGGGCGTAAAGGCTTTTACACCAGCTGGCAATCCGGCAGCCAGCAGGTCGCCATTATGGTGGCAGCCGCGATGGGCTTCGCGCTGAATGCCCTGATGGAGGAGAGCGCTATTCGCGACTGGGGCTGGCGCCTGCCCTTCCTGTTCGGCTGCCTGATTGTGCCGTTCATCTTTTTCCTGCGTCGCAAACTGGAAGAGACCGAAGAGTTCAGCGCCCGTCGTCGTCACCTGGCGATGCGCGAGGTGTTTACAACCCTGCTGACAAACTGGCAGGTGGTGATAGCCGGTATGCTGATGGTCGCCATGACCACCACGACGTTTTATTTGATCACCGTATATGCCCCGACCTTCGGCAAAAAAGTGCTGATGCTGAGCGCCTCTGACAGCCTGCTGGTCACCCTGCTGGTCGCGGTATCTAACTTTCTCTGGCTGCCGATCGGTGGCGCCCTCTCCGACCGCTTTGGCCGTAAGCCAGTGCTGATCGCCATGGCACTGCTGGCGCTGGTAACAGCCTACCCGGCACTCAGCCTGCTGGCTGAAGAGCCCAGTTTCTCCATGATGCTTACGGTGCTGCTGTGGCTCTCATTTATTTATGGCCTTTACAACGGCGCGATGATCCCGGCATTAACGGAGATTATGCCAGCGGAGGTTCGGGTCGCCGGTTTCTCGCTGGCCTACAGCCTGGCGACGGCCATATTTGGTGGATTTACCCCGGTTATCTCTACCGCACTGATTGAATACACCGGCGACAAGGCATCACCAGGCTACTGGATGGGCTTTGCTGCACTGTGCGCCTTGTTAGCGACGCTGTATCTGTATCGTCGCAGCACCTTATCACTGCAACCCACCGCCTGAATCAGGGAGTTCGTCATGCACAAAATAGTTCGTTCACTGTTCGCCATACTGCTGCTTTGCTGCGCCAGCTCCGCCGCGCTGGCCAAAGAAGTGACCGTGATGATTTCCGGCGGCTTTAAGGCCGCCCTGGAGAAACTCGCCCCGCAATTTGAAGCCAGCAGCGGTGATAAAATCACGCTGGTATCCGGACCCTCAATGGGTAAGACGCCGCAGGCAATCCCCTCGCGGCTGGCACGCGGAGAGAAGGCCGATGCGGTGATTATGGTCGGCGACGCGCTGGAAAATCTGGAAAAAGATCGCTGGATCCGCCCGCATTCACGCGTGGAGCTGGCCGACTCGCCGATTGGTATGGTGGTGAAACAGGGCGATGCGCAACCCGAGATTAAAACTGATGCGCAGCTGCGTCACACCCTGCTTAACGCCCGTTCTGTCGCTTACTCTGACAGTGCCAGCGGACGCTATGTCAGCAGCCAGCTGTTCAAAAAGCTGGGCATTGAGAAGGAGATGAAGGAGAAAGCCCATCAGGTTGAACGCATTCCGGTGGCCTCAGAGGTGGCAAAAGGCCACTATGCGCTCGGTTTCCAGCAGGTGAGTGAACTCCTCCCGGTCGCGGGTATCACCTTTGTTGGCGAACTGCCTGACAATGTCCAGTACATCACGCGCTTTGCCGGGGCGGTCACCGCCAATGCGCAACATCCTCAGGAAGGTAAAGCGCTGCTGGAGTTTCTCTCCTCCGCCGCGGCGCAAAAGGTCATTCACGCCAGCGGGATGCGATCCGTCAAGAGTGAGCAACGCTCGAGGGTGAGTGATACTGTTCAGTAATCAGGTTTTCCAGCTCGGTGGCTAACCAGGACTGCATGCGCCCGTTTCGCCTGATCAGGCCAACGGTGCGCTTCACCACCGGATCGGTGAGCGCCAGATGAGTCAGCACTGAATGCCCGGAGCGCGGCATCGACATGGCGGGAACGGCGGCAATGCCGATCCCCGCCTCCACCATGCCCAGCATGGTGGTGACATGGCGGGTTTCACAGATGCTGGGGCGCTCAGGCGTGATGTGCTCCAGCTTCTGATCCAGCAGATTGCGGTTGCCGGAGGTCTTATCCAGACCGACATAATCCTGCTGATAAAACTCGCGCCAGGTCAGACTTTTGCTGCCTGCAAGCGGGTGATCGCGCCGGCAGGCAGCCACGTAGACATCTGCAACCAGCGGCAAAAATTCGAGGTCGGGTTGCAGGCTGGTGGCAAAGCAGATACCAAAATCAGCCTGACCGCGGGTCACGGCTTCGATGACATTGCCTGCACTGCTATCGATAAGCTTGACGCGCACGCGGGGAAAGCGGGCCTGAAAACGGCGGATCACGTCCGGCATAAAGTAATAGGCCGCGGAAGGCACCGTGGCCACGGTCACGACCCCCCTGCGTTCCTCACTGACTTTATTGATATCCGCTAATACTGACTCCACGTTGATCAGCAGCTGCTCTGAACGCTCCGCAAAGGTCTGCCCGTAAAGGGTCAGGGTGACGCGGCGGGTGGTTCTGTCGAACAGTTTAATGCCCAAAGCGGATTCAAGCTTCTCTATCCGGCGGCTCAATGCGGATTGGGAGAGGCAGATGGACTCCGCGGCAAGGCGAAAATTTCCATATTCAATCAGCGCGCGAAAGGCATAGAGATCGTTAAGATCAAAATTAACGGGCATAGCGGCAGACAATCCTTTCAGGGTCAGCAAGGCGTAGAGCAGAAATCATAGTCAGTTATGGCGCAACGGCAACCTTTATCCTGGCTCTGTGGCGGGTGATGCAGCGGATAGCTGAAAGGCGATAAATATTGGGCATAAAAAAGCCCGCAGGTACGCGGGCTTAGCGGTGATTCATGGCTTAATCATGCCGGGAGGTTAAATCATCCCACTTCATTCTCAATAGGCACATATAAACCCTTGGAAGCGCAGTTTTTAAACCAACTGCTATTCCGTGACCATAAGAAATGCCATACGAGAAACTCTCTTGAGGGTGATATCGCTAGGAAACACCTACCCAGGGCAACACCGGTATAAAGCTGCCGCATCAACATCAGAATCCGGAGAACATCAGCCCATAATCGAATCGGGCGACCGATTAGGATATCGTCCCATCCAAGCTGTGGGAGGCCAGATAGCGGATGGGTTGAGCGGATACGGCTTGAACCTTAACGGCGCAGCGCAAATGCTGCAGCGTCATCTGCGCCATCAACCTCGGCGTCAAGCAGGCGCTCGTAGACCGTCATCGCACGAGTTTTGATCTCTGTTGGTGAGCGCTGAAGTGCAATCACAAGCCCTATAAATTCGCCGTCGTATAACCCTCCAACGGTTCTATCTGGCGATGCACGTGCAAGCTCAGTTACAGCCTCAGCGATTTCAAGCACCAGCATTTCAAAGCCAGGATAAAGCAACAGGTGCTGAAGCGAGCGTACAAACAGCAGCCCCATCGATTCTCTGAGCATATCAATATTTACTGCAATAGAAGCTAGTAGGGCTCGCGTCATCTCATCAGGAGGTAATCGCTCGCCACGATCTACAGCTGTAGATAGAGCATGAGCCTCGAACCCACTGACAATGCTTGAGACAGAAATTAGGTAGGCATGCGAACGTCTTCGAATATCGAGATCAAGTTCGCCCCACCCCGCTGCAGCTGCAAATAACACTCCAGACCTTGCAGAAATATCATTCCCGACCATCACCGCTTCGACTATCTCGCCCATCCCACAAGAAGTGGCGCTATCGACAATCACGCATGCAGCAGAGAACTCAGCACCAATCTGCCTAAGCTTACGATCGCTGTGACTGAGCCAGAAGTTGACAATCTCCTGCTTTAGGCTCGTATGCATGCGATCGCGTAGGCGCCACAACGGCTGAACTACAGCTGCATCTTCAAACGCCTCAGGAAATCTCCGCCAGATCGCCTCAATCAGTTCTCCCACTCTTGCCGCGTCCGCCCACCAAAGTTCATGCGACCTGAACATGAGGATCGCCCCCCAAACCTCGGGATCTTCAGGATGAGTAACGTGTAGTTCCAACTCCGCGAGCCAACCATCACAATCCACGCCGTCACGATGGAGATATCCCGCTGCGATCGCTGACAGCAGCGTGAAATTGCGCTGAGGGATAAAATGCATCCCCCCACCCCGGCCGAATAGTATGGCCTCAGGGCGTTGATCTGGTTTCTCATTCCGCTCACGATTAGATTTGTTTAACTCGGCATGACTTACTGTTTCTGCGGCCAGCACCTTGGGGTCGCGCTGCAGCCAGCCTTTGAGCAACTCGATGTCACGATCCTCAAGACCTTTCAGGTGTTGAGCGAGTACCTCCATGGCGCTGGCAACATCGTGGCGAAAGCTGGTCGACGAAAAGCCACGGGATTGGGCATCCCAAATTAAAGTTTTTTGTGTATGAGCGTCAACTACCTCAACCGCCGACAACTCCCTGATAGCAGCGCCAGCTACCTGCTCGTGCAGACCCGGTTGTAAACGCGGAATGATACGAAGAACACGATCTGGAAACGACTTCGCAAATGCAGCAAAAGCCCGAGACAACTCATTAACACCACCCTTCAGCCAGTGTTTCGGGTGCTCATGGCGGCCAGTATGGTCGTTTACTGCATCTAACATTTTGATAATCGCATCGTCACTGGCTTTCGCCATCTGATCGTGGCTCATGGGTGATCCAACGTACTGCGCCATCCTCCGACCGCCACGCTTTGCTTGTAGCGTGGGCTGTTCGACCTGCCACTCCTCAACTTGCCTACGACGACGGGGCGTCAGCACTTGCACAGGTAGTTCGGCAAGTAAACGCAACCTACGCTCATCAGACCAACGGAGCAATCGCCTTCTCTGGGCAGGATCTCGCTCTTCCAGTAATTCTTGCCCCCAAGGCTCCCAAGCTTCGATGTAATCGCGCACCCGCTCAATATCAGCTAGAGAGATGTTGGAAGTGATCTGGGCAATCAGTGTGCTTGACGACCAACCGCAGATCACGTAGCCGACATTATTTTCATCGTCGAACGAGTCGTTACCTAGATGAAGACGCCGTTGATCGGCCAGGAGAAACGCGAGCGCATCCTCAGCAAATACAGCCGAGTTCGCCGCCAGGGTATCGGCCACTAGCGACTGGACCTCGTCAATTTCTACAGCAACAACAGTAGCAAGCAATTTGCGCACACCTTTCGGGTCAGAAACTGCTGACTCTTCGAGCACACTCCGCAGCAGCTGCGTCAAATGCCCCTCGCCAGTGTCATATTTCCAATCGTATGGAACTGATATTGATTGCGGATACCCATGCCCGGGCCGTCCACCACCAACCTCTCGCGATGCCACCCCGACAAACCAAGGCAGAAGCCTTTCGGCACAATAGAGCGGTGCGGCTGCCGCAATCTTTTCAACACCATAAACCCTGATGCCATTGTGCCGATCCGCAGGCTGCAATTCAGCCCAAGATGAGATTAGATCCAAAGCAACCTGGGTATTACCGTTCTCATGCAAAGTCTTGGCATAATGGGATATCGCCCAATATGCCAACCTCGTTCGATTAAATATTGTACGGACATGGGCGATTGCACGATCAATCGCAATACCAGAACGCTCAAAGAGACTAAACACGTCTACGTCATGTGAAGCATCCGACCAATAGCGGTCAACCAGATCCATAACTTGGCTCGAATCCTCAGCAACTTCTCGAACGAGCAGCATGGTCGCATTCCAGCGATGCTTTTCGTCCTGTAGAAGAAAAGGAAGAAGCGGCAGCATCCCTGACCTCCAGCACGGCCATCTTATCGCTACCTGTCTGAATGCCCGATTCGATAGTGCATGATCGTTACGCGCCATCCAATCGACCCAAGCAATATCACTTGCGCTCGGATCATCAGTACTCGCCAAGTAATCGACCACAAGATGTCGCAAATGTCTGCGTGTCTTGGGGTTTGGTAGCAACAAGCGAATTGACATCTCATAGGAAGCCATATCAACCCTTCGCATGTGCTCAAGGCCGCGCAAGACAGTTCCTCGCGCAAATAAGCCTTCCTGGCGACTCCATGCGTAATCAGCTAACTCTTGTGCGGTTCGGAGTGTTTTAGCCTGGAAATCATCAAGCCATGACTGATGACTGAATCCAATGCTGACGTCCTCACGGATGACGATGCCAATCGACTCGGCCCAACGCAGCATCTCGCTGTAGTCAGGATCATAGTAAGCGGCCGGCCGCCAAAGGCTCTCATACTGCGTCATGTCGGCTGCCAGCTGCCGCAAGAACGCAAGACACGAAGCACGCGCGGCCCCTACAGGTAGTTTTTTGTCCAGCCATCGTTCAAGTAAATTTGCAGCTGTTAAATCCGTAGGATTTAAGCCAGATTTGACAAGATCGACGTATATACCGAGAGCAAAAGGTGTACGCAGCGCCTCTTTAAGACTGTCCGGCACGACCGCAGAGTCTATACCGAGCTCACCAAGCAGTGTGGATATCCGCTCGAACGAGGGCAAGGTAAGTAGTAACTCATCCGCATCAAGCAACCTAAATCGAGCGTCGAACTTCGCCTCAAATGGTCGCGAAGAAACGATGACATGAATGGGAAGTTTATTGCCATCTTGATTCTCTGCATCCTGCAGCCGAGACGCAAGGCGAAGTAGGACCTGCATGCGCTGTGAACTCTGGTCCATCACTTCACTGACAGCGTCAAGCTGATCAATGATCAGCACAACCGGGGCTTCAACCGCCAGCGAGAGAAGCTCATGTTCGATATCACCTGACATACCCAGATCGCGAGCGAGGTCGGCGAAATTCACAATATTAGGGCTGAGCATGTCGGCCTTTATAGCTAGCACAGTCTTATGGCGGGCTTTGAGGGCACAATACAGCCCAGCTAGAAGTGCTGACTTCCCAGTCCCTGCTCCTCCGACGACCAGCGTGGAGCCTGCAGGATGCCGATTGATCCGCTGGATCAGATCGTCGAACTCCGGTCGCTCTATATGCTGTCCCCAAATCAGTTGAGGCCAGTCGGCCAAACCGCGCGACCCGCGCGTGATGTCTTCCTCAACATCAGCTCTGGTGAATGTTTGTGTGCTCTTTGAGACCAAGCCAACTGCAGCGAACTGAGCCTCAATCATGGCCTCTGCATCCTTCACAGCCAAGACAAGTTCAACCTTGAAAAACCGCTGACGGACAGCAGGGTTACAATCCAGTAACGCGTCGAGATCGACTGGTCTAAGAAGCTCATATTTCAGGTTCTTCAGGGCCGCCTTGATGCCTGGCATGACAGCCTCGATCTTCAGCATCGAGAATGCTTCATACTTTTTAATGACTTCAGTAGCCAGACCTAAAAGCTCTGTTTCATTGGCAGTTAACCAAGTCTGTGGCGCATCGAAAAAATCAGTTGTAGTACTGGCAGGATCCGAAGCAAGGGCAAGAATAAATCGAAAACCAACCGGGTCCGGCATAAGCGCCGGCTCAAGCACGACATGTAGAAGGAACTTGATTACCTCACGGAGCGTGTCCGGCCGGGTGAAACCAGCTTTAACCTTTTTGCACTGAATAAGCCCAACTGGCCGCTCATCCTTCGTGAGCCAAACATCCCGCCCTTGATCAGCTCCTGTGACCATCAAGCGAGTATTGCTGTACCACGGCGAATCAGATGTAAGCCCTTGATAGATGCTGTACAGGAGAAGTTCAAAATCAGCGTCCGTCAACGCAAGATAATTTGCTCTATCTGGTCCCACACGCCCTTCGTCTAATGCCTTGACGTGAGCGTACTCAACGTTAATCTCATCATCTGTGAGGACTTTCATACTGGTCTTCCGTATTTGACGATTTCCAGCAACCGACAAAGAGCTGCTGCCAACCCAATGCGACACTTTCTATAGCGAGGCTGAGCGCCACTGATGCAGGCATAAAAAACCGGCCGAAGCCGGTTCTTTCATTCAGTCATGTAGCACTGTAGGGTCATTCCCACTCGATCGTCGCCGGTGGCTTACCGGAGATATCGTAAACCACGCGCGAAATACCATCGACTTCATTGATGATGCGGTTGGAAACGCGGCCGAGGAAATCGTACGGCAGGTGTGCCCAGTGCGCGGTCATAAAGTCGATAGTCTCGACCGCACGCAGGGAAACCACCCAGTCGTACTTACGGCCATCGCCCATCACGCCGACGGAACGCACCGGCAGGAACACGGTGAACGCCTGGCTCACCTTGTTATACAGGTCAGCTTTATGCAGCTCTTCGATGAAGATAGCATCGGCGCGACGCAGCAGGTCGCAGTACTCTTTCTTCACTTCGCCCAGTACACGCACGCCGAGGCCCGGACCCGGGAACGGGTGACGGAACAGCATCGCGTGCGGCAGGCCGAGTTCCAGACCGATTTTACGCACTTCGTCTTTGAACAGCTCACGCAGCGGCTCAACCAGGCCCATCTTCATCTCTTTCGGCAGGCCACCCACGTTGTGGTGTGATTTGATCACGTGCGCTTTGCCGGTGGCAGACGCGGCGGATTCAATCACGTCCGGGTAGATGGTGCCCTGCGCCAGCCACTTCACGTCTTCCAGCTGCAGCGCCTGCTCGTCGAACACTTCAACGAACACGCGACCGATGATCTTACGTTTGGCTTCCGGCTCGGCTTCGCCCGCCAGCGCGTCGAGGAAGCGTTTTTCACCTTCCACATGGATAATGTTCAGACCGAAGTGGTCGCCAAACATCTCCATCACCTGCTCGGCTTCGTTCAGGCGCAGCAGGCCGTTATCGACAAATACGCAGGTCAGACGGTCGCCAATCGCGCGGTGCAGCAGCATCGCGGTCACGGAGGAGTCAACGCCGCCGGACAGGCCGAGGATCACTTTGTCGTTACCCACCTGCTCGCGCAGGCGTTCAACGGCATCTTCGATGATTTTAGCTGGGGTCCACAGCGCTTCACACTGGCAGATATCGCGCACGAAGCGCTCCAGCAGGCGCAGGCCCTGACGGGTGTGGGTCACTTCCGGGTGGAACTGCACGCCGTAGAAACGCTTCTCTTCGTTGGCCATAATGGCAAACGGGCAGCTATCGGTGCTGGCAACGGTGACGAAGTCAGACGGGATCGCCGTCACTTTGTCGCCGTGGCTCATCCACACGTCCAGCAGCGGCTTACCGCCAGCGCTGATGGCGTCTTCAATGTCGCGTGTCAGCGCGCTCTGGGTTCTTACTTCCACCTGCGCGTAACCAAATTCGCGCTCGCTGGAACCTTCCACTTTACCGCCCAGCTGCTGCGCCATGGTCTGCATGCCGTAGCACACCCCCAGCACCGGCACACCGGCGTTAAACACGTAGTCTGGCGCACGCGGGCTGCCATGCTCGGTGGTACTTTCCGGGCCGCCGGAGAGGATGATGCCGTTCGGGTTGAACCCGCGGATCTGCTCTTCGGTGACGTCCCACGCCCACAGTTCACAGTACACGCCCAGTTCACGCACGCGGCGCGCAACCAGCTGAGTATACTGTGAACCGAAATCGAGGATCAGTATGCGATGCTTATGAATATTTTCCGTCGTCATTGGGCTATTCCAGGGCGATGTAGTACAAATTCGGGATTAGGTTTATAACGCCCGGCTCTGAGCCGGGCGGGCAATACGGGGTTGTTATGAACCCATACGGTAGTTCGGGGACTCTTTGGTGATGGTCACGTCGTGAACGTGGCTCTCCTGAATCCCGGCACCGCTGATGCGAACGAATTCCGCTTTGGTGCGCAGGTCGTCGATAGTAGCACAGCCGGTCAGGCCCATACAGGAACGCAGGCCGCCCATTTGCTGATGCACGATAGCCTTCAGGAAGCCTTTGTAAGCCACGCGGCCTTCGATCCCTTCCGGCACCAGCTTGTCAGCGGCGTTATCGGTCTGGAAGTAGCGGTCTGAAGAGCCTTTAGACATGGCGCCCAGTGACCCCATGCCGCGATAGGACTTGAATGAACGGCCCTGGTACAGCTCGATTTCGCCCGGAGATTCGTCAGTACCGGCCAGCATTGAGCCCACCATCACCGCAGAAGCGCCGGCGGCGATAGCTTTGGCAATGTCGCCCGAGAAGCGGATACCGCCATCGGCGATTACCGGAATACCGGTGCCTTCCAGCGCAGCGACCGCGTCAGATACGGCGGTGATCTGCGGCACACCCACGCCGGTCACGATGCGGGTGGTACAGATTGAGCCAGGGCCGATACCGACTTTCACCGCGCTCACGCCCGCTTCCACCAGCGCCAGTGCGCCAGCGCCGGTTGCCACGTTACCGCCGACGATCTGCAGGTCAGGATATTTTTCACGGGTAGCACGAATACGCTGCAGCACGCCTTCGGAGTGGCCGTGAGAGGAGTCGATCAGCAGCACGTCAACACCGGCTGCGACCAGCGCATCCACGCGCTCTTCGTTACCGGCACCGGCACCGACGGCGGCACCGACGCGCAGGCGTCCGTGTTCGTCTTTACAGGCGTTCGGTTTACGTTCGGCTTTCTGGAAGTCTTTAACGGTGATCATGCCCAGCAGATGGAAGCTGTCATCCACCACCAGCGCTTTCTCGACGCGTTTTTCGTGCATTTTGTGCAGTACCACTTCGCGCGCTTCGCCCTCTTTCACCGTGACCAGGCGCTCTTTCGGCGTCATCACGGCAGAAACGGGCAGGCTCAGGTCGGTCACAAAGCGCACGTCACGGCCGGTGATAATCCCCACCAGTTCGTTATTGCCGTTCACTACCGGGTAGCCGGCAAAGCCGTTACGTTCGGTCAGCGCTTTCACTTCGCTCAGGGCAGTGGTAGGCAACACGGTCTGCGGGTCGGTGACCACGCCGCTTTCGTGTTTCTTCACCTTGCGCACTTCTTCAGCCTGGCGCTCGATAGACATGTTTTTGTGGATAAAGCCCAGACCACCTTCCTGCGCCAGTGCAATAGCCAGACCCGCTTCGGTCACGGTATCCATTGCAGCGGACAACATAGGAATGTTTAAACGGATAGTTTTGGTGAGCTGGGTGCTGAGGTCGGCCGTGTTTGGCAGTACAGTCGAGTGGGCAGGAACGAGCAGAACGTCGTCAAATGTCAGGGCTTCTTTAGCGATTCTTAGCATGGCAATATCTCAACCTCAGGGTGAATGAGAACTTGTAAAATATTGCCGCGGCATTATACAGGCCGTAATCGATTGCCTCCAGCATTATTTACCAAAAACTCTTGATCCCCTCAGTGAGCCATGTAGTATCGGTTAATTAACCCTCTGATTTAAAGTTTGATCTTCATCACATGTCGCTACCGCCAACCGCCAATATTTTTACCGTCAGCCGTCTGAACAGCACAGTGCGCAAGCTGCTGGAGATGGAAATGGGCCAGGTCTGGCTGAGCGCGGAGATCTCGAATTTCTCCCAGCCCTCTTCCGGTCACTGGTACTTCACTCTGAAGGATGATGGTGCCCAGGTGCGCTGCGCGATGTTTCGCAACAGCAACCGCCGCGTCACCTTCCGCCCACAAAACGGCCAGCAGATTCTGGTGCGTGCCACTATCACGCTGTATGAACCGCGCGGCGATTACCAGCTGATTGCCGAGAGCATGCAGCCGGCCGGCGATGGTCTGTTACAGCAGCAGTTCGAGCAGCTGAAGCAGCGCCTGATGGCCGAAGGTCTGTTTGAGCAGGGCCATAAGCAGCCACTGCCGGACCCGGCGCGTCAGGTTGGGGTCATCACCTCCGCCAGCGGTGCCGCGCTACACGACGTCCTGCGCGTGCTGCAGCGACGCGACCCGTCACTGCCGGTGGTCATCTACCCAACTCAGGTACAGGGCAGCGATGCCCCCTCAGGCATCGTCAGGGCGATTGAGCTGGCGAACGCGCGCAATGAGTGTGATGTATTAATTGTCGGGCGCGGCGGCGGCTCGCTGGAAGATCTGTGGAGCTTTAACGACGAACGCGTGGCGCGGGCGATTTTTGCCAGCCGCATTCCAGTCGTTAGCGCCGTCGGCCATGAAACCGACGTTACCATTGCCGATTTCGTCGCCGACCTGCGCGCGCCGACCCCTTCCGCCGCGGCGGAGCTGGTCAGCCGCAATCAGATTGAGCTGCTGCGCCAGCTGCAATCCCAGCAGCAGCGCATGGAAATGGCGATGGATTACTACCTTGCGCAGCAGCAGCGCACCTTCACGCGCCTGCAGCACCGCCTGCAGCAGCAGCACCCGCAGCTGCGCCTGGCACGCCAGCAGACGGCGCTGATGAAGCTGCAGCGCCGTCTGGACGACGCCGTGCAGCAGCGGCTGCGCCAGGCAACGCGCCAGCAGGAGCGGATCGGCCAGCGCCTGAACGCCATCCGCCCGGAGATGCGCATTGAGCGCGCCAGCCAGCAATTGCAGCAGTGGCACTACCGCCTGCAGCAGGCGATGCAGCAGCAGCTTAACGGCAACAAACAGCGCTTCGGCAACCTTGCCGCCCAGCTGGAGGGCGTCAGCCCGTTAGCGACGCTGGCACGCGGTTTCAGCGTCACCACCGCCGCCGACGGCCAGGTGATCAAAAAAACCAAACAGCTGCACCCCGGCGACACGCTGAAAACCCGTCTTGACGACGGCTGGGTGGAGAGTGAAGTGACCGCGATTACCCCGGTGAAAAAAACGCGCAGGCGCAGCGCCTGAAGCCAGGAGGGTTCTGCCCTCCTCTTCCCCCCATTTCCCCCATTCGGCCCACGCGAAACTATACTTGTCTGACATTCCTCGTTAAGCAAGGAGCCTGTTATGCCTTATGGTGTGATCCCCCCGTATATCCTGCGCAAGATTATTGACCACGGTTCTTCCCGCCAGCAGAGCTGCGCGCGTCAGACGTTGACCCACGTACAGACCCTGATGAATGAGAGCTGGCAGACGCCGCACTCAGCCACCACCGCCACGCCGGGCAGCGTACAGCGTGAAATCTACGATGCCGGGCAGACGCAGAGCCTGCCGGGCACGCTGGTGCGCAGTGCCAGCCAGCCCGCCGCTGGCGATGTGGCGGTGAACGAAGCCTGGGAATACCTCGGTATTACCTATGATTTTTTCTGGCACGCCTACCAGCGCAACTCCCTGGATAACAAGGGCCTGACGCTGCTTGGCACGGTCCACTACGGTAAGGATTACCAGAATGCCTTCTGGAACGGGCAGCAGATGGTGTTTGGTGACGGCGATGGCGAAATCTTTAACCGCTTTACCATCGCACTCGATGTGGTGGGCCACGAGCTGGCGCACGGCGTGACGGAAAACGAGGCCGGGCTGATCTATTTCGAACAGGCCGGGGCGCTCAACGAGTCGCTGTCCGATGTGTTCGGCGTGCTGGTCAAGCAGTATCACCTGCAACAGAGTGCCGACCAGGCCAACTGGCTGATTGGCGAGGGGCTGCTGGCGGAGGGGATTAAGGGGCGCGGCCTGCGCTCGATGTCCGAGCCGGGCACCGCCTACGACGATCCGCTGCTGGGTAAAGATCCCCAGCCCGGCCATATGCGCGATTACATTCAGACGCGCGACGATAACGGCGGCGTGCACCTTAATTCCGGCATCCCCAACCGCGCCTTCTACCTGGCCGCCGTGGCGTTGGGCGGCTTCGCGTGGGAGCTGGCGGGCTATGCCTGGTACGATACGGTCTGCGATAAAACGCTGCCGCAGAATGCCGATTTCAAAACCTTCGCGCAGTTCACTATTCGCCACGGCGAGAAACGCTTTAACCAGGCCACGGCGGCGGCGATTGAGGAGGCCTGGAAACAGGTGGGTGTGCTGACATGAAACAGCCAGAATTAAGCGATGACGCGATTATCGATGTGGCGCGTGAAGGGGGCTTTGCCATGATACCTAAGCTGGCTGAGCCACGCCGTTTTGCGCTGTCGCAGCTGGCGGCAGCGCAGAAAGAGCGGGTGTGCGAGGTGATGCGCCAGGCGCTTCCGCTGGGCGAACCGGAAGACCACCAGGCCGCGCTGGGGCGCGGCGACCAGCGCTATTTTCGTATTCAGATAAGCTACAGCACGCAGCAGTCCGCAGGCGCTATCGTGATACTGATCCCCGAACAGCTGGCGCCGCCGGAGCTGGAATCGCTGTGGCGCGATGGCTAACAGGCAAAAAAATACCCCTTCATCGCTGAAGGGGTATGCGTGACATCAGGTTAGCGGCCAGGCCGCTGCCATTAGTTGTCCAGTGCGTAAGCGATCACGTAATCACCACGGTCCGGCGACTGACGAGCGCCGCCTGCGGAGATCAGGATGTACTGCTTACCGGTTTTCGGTGATTTGTAGCTGATTGGGCCACCCTGGCTGCCCACTGGCAGACGGGCTTTCCACACTTCTTTACCGGTAGAGGTATCGAAGGCGCGCAGGTAGTAATCCTGAGTGCCTGCGATGAACACCAGGCCACCCTGGGTTGCCAGCGTGCCGCCCAGAGTCGGCATACCCACCGGCATTGGCGCACGCATTTTGATACCAAATGGACCGGTATCCTGCACGGTACCGACTGGCACCTGCCAGACGATTTTCTGCGTCTTCATGTCAATCGCCGACAGCGTACCGAACGGCGGCTTCTGGCAAGGGATGCCCAGCGGCGACATAAAGCGGTTTTTATTCACCGCGTACGGCGTGCCTTTCATCGGCACCAGGCCCATGCCGGTATTCACGGCTTCACCACCGTTACTGACCGCACCATCTTTCGCTGGCGCTGCTGGCACCATCTGCTGCCAGAGGCCCAGGCGCATATCGTTGACGAAGATCAGGTTATTGTTCGGGTCGGTCGACAGGCTGCCCCAGTTCATCCCGCCCAGAGAGCCAGGGAAGCTGAGTGACTTATCGGTACCCGGCGGCGTGTAGAGTCCGGAATAACGCATGGATTTGAAGCTGATACGGCAGGCCAGCTGATCAAACGGCGTGGCGCCCCACATATCCGACTCGGTCAGCGTTTCGTTGCCGATTTGCGGCATGCCTACTGAGCGCGGCTGGGTTTTAGCATACTGCTCGTTCGGGATGTTAGCCTGCGGAACCGGCTGTTCAACCACGTCAGTCAGCGGCTTGCCGGTTTGACGATCCAGCACGTAGATCTGACCAGACTTGGTGCCAATGACCACCGCTGGCGTGGTGCTGCCATCTTTATGCGGGAAGTTAATCAGGCTTGGCTGCATCGGCAGGTCGAAGTCCCACAGATCGTTATGCACGGTCTGATAAACCCACTTCTCTTTACCGGTGGTGGCGTCCACGGCCAGTACGGAGGCACCGTATTTGTGGTCCAGCTTGGTGCGATTGACGCCCCACAGGTCAACAGACGAGCTGCCCATCGGAATGAACACGGTGTTCATATCGGGATCGTAAGACATGGGTGCCCAGGAGTTAGGCGTGCTGCGGGTGAAGTGCTCGCCCGGCATCAGGATCGCATTCGGGTCGTCTTTGCCTGGGTCGAACGCCCAGCGCATTTTACCGGTGATGACGTCAAAGCCACGCATCACGCCGCCAGGCATATCGGTGCTAACGTTGTCCGCCACGCGGCCACCGACCACAACGGTGGTGCCGGCCAGCGTCGGTGCCGACGTCAGTACATAGCTCGGATCTTTGGCTTCGCCCATACCTTCCAGCAGGTTAACGCTGCCGTTGTTACCGAAGTCTGCACAGAACTTACCGGTATCAGCGTCTAAGGCAATCAGACGGCTGTCGATGGTGTTCATCAGAATACGGCGCTGACAGGCCGCACCGGCAGGCAGGTCGATTGCCGCCGGAGGAACAGATCCCGGTACTTTAGGCTGCGTCAGTGGCTGGGTAGCATCAAAGTAAGCCAGGCCACGGCAGCGCATCCAGACCGAGGATTTCGCATTGATGTCCGCTTTCCAGATCTGCTTGCCGCTGTCGGCTTCCACTGCAATCACATTGTTATGCGGAGTACAGAGGAACACGGTGTTGCCGACCTGCAGAGGTGTCTGCTGGTCTTCTGCGCCGTTACCGTCCGGGCTGAGTGGCGTATCGCCAGTGTGGAAAGTCCAGGCCACTTTCAGATCTTTCACGTTATCGCGGGTGATCTGGTCCAGCGCCACAAAGCGGCTGCCGCCCGGGGTGTTGCCGTAGTTATCCCAGTTTTTCTGCTCGGCGGATTTATCCACCGGAACCAGCGGCAGCTCCTGACCGTTTGCTGCCACGGTCGGATGCGGCTGGAACATGCCATATACAGTTGCCAGCAGGCCAACCACCATCACCGCGCTCAGGCCATAGGCCACTTTCGCCGCGGGTGCTTTACCCTCACGCTTGCGCAGTGCCGGGAAGGTGATCAGCGCCAGCAGGAACATGCCTGCCGGGAACATCAGGCGCGAAACCAGCTGCCAGAAGTCGAGACCGGCATCCTGCACTGCCCAGATCAGGGTACCGATAAATACCAGCGCAAAAATCAGTACCGCAGAAGATTTGCGGCGGAAGAACTGAACGGCGGAAATCACGATGAGGATGCCGGCAATAACGAAATACCAGCTACCACCAAGTGAGGCTAATTTCCCACCACCAATGACAAAGTAGAGGCCCGTTGCCAGCAAGATTAAGCCCAGCAAGAAGCACCACAAGCCCAGCCATTTAGATGACCCGGCAGTTGATTGAGGCATAGCAGAAATACTCCTGGAGAATAAGGCGCAGCAATGTTTAACGTCTTATTTTTATTAACATGTTTCACGGGATGGCCCGTCCTGCGTTTGTTGCTGGCGCTCGTCACTCACGGCAGGCATGGCTGAGCACCCGTAACAAACGGCAGGATTGTACCACCAGGTTCATAATACGATAAACAGAAAATTAACAAGCCGTCTATGTTTGATAACTATAGAAGGAAATTCGCACAGAATGATAAAGGTGATAGTTGCCGGGGTTTACGGAGTTCCGGCGGGCAGTAGCAGCAGCCGTCTCTTCGAGATCAGGCCGTGACCGTGCTGACAAAAATAGTCGACCGCGCCGCAGGCTTTCAGGACCTGTAATGGTTTCTGGCAGTCGGGGCAGCAGGCAATAGCGGGGATAGCGCGCTGGCAGCGATCGCAGTAAAACTGCTCAGCCATCGCGGTGAGTGGGTGCTGACAAACGGGGCAAGAAAGTGACATCGGCATCTCCTTTACTTAAGCGCGGCACCAAAAACAAAGGGTTGACCCCAAAAGCGGTCAACCCCTACTTTACACGCTGGCGAGGCTATCAGGCCCCCTTGCGGATCAACGTTTGTTCTTTTTGAGATGGCTCATTAAGCGTTGACGTTTACGCTGCTGGTTTGGCGTCAGCAGGTTGCGCTTACCTTCGTACGGGTTGTCACCCTCTTTGAACTGAATACGGATTGGCGTACCCATAATTTCCAGCGAGCGGCGGAAATAGTTCATCAGATAGCGCTTGTAGGAATCCGGCAGGTCTTTCACCTGGTTACCGTGGATCACCACAATCGGCGGGTTATAGCCTCCGGCGTGGGCATACTTCAGCTTCACGCGGCGGCTGCGCACCATCGGTGGCTGATGGTCGTCGGCCGCCATGTTCATGATGCGCGTCAGCATCGAGGTGTTCACGCGACGGGTAGAACAGTCGTAGGCTTCGGTCACGGATTCAAACAGGTTACCGACGCCGCTGCCGTGCAGGGCGGAGATAAAGTGAATGCGCGCGAAGTCGATAAAGCCCAGACGGTAGTCCAGCTGCTCTTTCACTTCGTCGCGGATCTCCTGTGACAGGCCATCCCACTTGTTAACCACGATAACCAGTGAGCGCCCACTATTCAGGATAAAGCCGAGCAGCGAGAGATCCTGATCGGAAATCCCCTCGTGAGCATCAATCACCAGCAGCACAACGTTGGCATCTTCAATCGCTTTCAGGGTTTTGATGACCGAGAACTTTTCTACGGTTTCGGTAATTTTCCCGCGCTTACGCACCCCGGCTGTGTCAATCAGGACATATTCACGTCCGTCACGCTCCATCGGAATGTAGATGCTGTCGCGGGTGGTGCCCGGCATGTCGTAAACCACCACGCGTTCTTCACCGAGGATACGGTTAGTGAGCGTTGACTTACCGACGTTCGGACGCCCGACGATAGCCAGCTTGATCGGCAGATCCAGCGGGTTAAAGTCATCTTCTTCATCTTCCGGCGTTTCGCCGTTAGCTTTGGCTTCTTTCGCCGCGAACTCTGCCCAGTAGGCTTCGTTCTCTTCTTCTTCGGTCAGTTCCGCCTCGGGCGCAACTTCGTCCATCCACGGCAGCAGCACCAGCTCCAGCAGGCTGGTAACACCGCGCCCGTGTGACGCGGCAATCGCGTGGATTTCACCCAGACCGAGCGACCAGAAGTCGGTGACGGCGGAATCCGCGTCCAGACCATCGGTTTTGTTCGCCACGATAAAGGTTGGCTTGTCGCGCGCGCGCAGGTGCTTGGCGATGGCGGTATCAGCAGGCATCAGCCCGGCACGCGCATCGACCATAAACAGAACCACGTCGGCTTCTTCAATCGCCAGCAGCGACTGTTCCGCCATGCGTGTTTCCACGCCCTCTTCGTTACCGTCGATACCGCCGGTATCGATACAGATAAACTCACGCCCTTCAATTTCAGCGCGACCATATTTGCGGTCTCGAGTAAGCCCAGGAAAATCCGCCACCAGCGCATCTCGCGTGCGCGTTAAACGGTTAAACAGGGTGGATTTTCCCACATTGGGACGCCCGACAAGCGCGACCACAGGTACCATAGTGAAGCCTCATAACTAAAAAATAAGCGCCTGGCTGCGATTTTATTCGCGCTGCAGGCAGATAAACTGCCGCTCTACTCAGGCCGATGGCGCCTAGAATAACACGCCTTGGATAAAACAAAACGGCCCCTTGTGATCAAGGAGCCGTATTTACCCTGACTACGGGTAGCAGATCGCAGCAGATTAACGCGTAATCGCGTAAACCTCACCGTCTTTGGACTGGATCAGCAGCTTGTCGCTGGCCACCACTGGCTCAGTCTGGAAGCCGGAGCTGTCCAGTTTCTGCTGCGCCACAAAGCGGCCATCGTCGGTGTTAAGCCAGTGCAGGTAACCTTCCGCATCACCCACCACCAGGTAGCCGTTGTACAGCACCGGGGAGGTCAGGTTACGGTGCAGCAGATCGCTCTGGCGCCAGAGGGTTACGCCACCGTCGGCGTTCAGGGCGATCACGCGGTCATCCTGATCCACCAGATAGATGCGGCCACCGTCAACGATCATATCGTGTACCGAGCCGATTTCGCGCTTCCACATGATCTGGCCGGAACGCAGATCCAGCGCCGTCAGGTTACCGTTGTAGGCCAGGGCATACACCACGCCATTGACGATAACCGGGGTGGTATCGACATCGGCCAGGCGGTCGATTTCGGTCGCGCCGCTTGGCTGGGAAATACGCTGCTGCCAGATAATCTGGCCCTGGTTGAGGATCACGGCGCTCACGCGGCCGTTATCACCACCCACTATGGCGGCGCCGAATGCGGTCGATGGCGCAGACTCACCGCGCAGGCTCAGGGCCGGCACGTCGAGGTTAACGGTCCATTTTACGCTGCCGCTGGTTTGATCAAGACCCTGCAACATGCCGTTGCTGGTGTGAACCAGCACCAGGCCATCGCTGACCACCGGGCGGGATAACACTTCACCGGCCGCTTTGGTCTGCCACGCCACGGAGCCATCGCTGGTGTTCAGGGCATAAACCTGGCCGCGCTCGCTGCCCACGTAGACGTGGCCCGCATCAACGGTCAGGCCGCCAGAGAGCAGCGCCGGGATATTGCTGGAGAAGAAACCGGTTTTTTCTGCCAGGTCCACTTTCCACTGTTCTTTGCCGTCGCCGGAGTTCAGCGCCTTGACGATGCCATGACGGTCAGCCGCATACACGGTATTTTCCGCCCAGGCCGGGTGCAGGTTAGAGTAGAAATCCCCCACTCCGTTGCCCACCGAGGTGCTCCAGACTTTTTCCGGCTCGAACTGATTCTGAACGGTTGGCAGCGGCGACATTTTAACCACGTCTTCTTCACCGCTAAACCATGAACATCCGCTAAGTAAGGTGACTGACATCAGTCCCGGCAGAAGTAACTTACGCAATTCCATGAAATCCCTCTTGTGCCTTGAAGGCCAAATGTACAAGGAGCTATTTAGCCCGGCAGATTATTCACTTTCATTTGCAGCATCTCTTTCAGCGTCGAAGAGGCGTCAGAATCAATGCCTTTAGTCCACGCATCGCGTGCACCCTTCGCGTCGCCTTTGCTGAGCAGTGCTTCACCGCGCACGTCAGCCACGATCGCTGTCCAGCCGTCGCCTTTCACGCTTTCCAGCGTTTTCAGCACTTCATCCGGCTGCTTCTGCTGCAGCTGAATGCGCGCCAGGCGCAGATTCAGTACCGCCTGCAGATTCGCATCTTTGGTATCTTTCAAACCGCTTTGCAGCTGGGCTGCGGCTTTGTCGAGCTGGTTAGCATCAACATAGCGTTTCGCCAGGTCGAGAGAAGCCAGCGCGCCATAAGTATTGCTGTTATCGCTGGCGAATTTCGCTGCGGCCTCCAGCGTGGCGGGTTTGCTGGCATCCAGTGCCGAGGTCACCTGCTGATAGGCCGCAGAGGTTTCACGTGAACCGCTGTCCTGATGGCTGCTCCAGTAACGCCAGCCGACCAGTGCGCCCACGCCCAGCACCACGCCAACTACCAGCGCTTTGCCGTTCTGTGCGAAGAAGTTCTTCAGCGCATCTACCTGCTCGTTTTCGTTGCTATATACTTCCACGCAATCCTACTCCTTTAAATCGTGCCGTCAGGGCTTAGCGCTGTAACATCGAGGCCAGCGTGGATGCAGCATCACACTGCGCCAGCGTCTGCTGCTCGCCGTTACGTAAATCTTTGATGACCAGCTGGCCGTTAGCCACTTCGTCTTCGCCGAGTACCAGTGCAATGCGGGCGCCCCACTTATCTGCCCGGGCAAACTGCTTCTTGAAGTTACCGCCGCCAAAGTTCGTCATCAGCTTCAGCTCTGGCAGCGCATCACGCAGCTGTTCAGCCAGCAGCATCGCCGCACTCTGCACGCCCTGACCTGAAGCGATAACATAGACATCAACAATGCGCGTCGGTTCAAATTCCGGGTTAACGGCCTGCACCAGCAGAACCAGGCGCTCCAGGCCCATGGCAAAGCCCACGGCCGGCGTGGCACGTCCACCCAGCTGTTCTACCAGACCATCGTAGCGGCCACCGGCACAGACCGTGCCCTGCGCGCCGAGGCTGCTGGTGACCCACTCAAACACGGTACGGTTATAGTAATCGAGGCCGCGCACCAGGCGCTGGTTCACGCTGTAGGCAATGCCCGCCGCATCCAGCAGGCTGCACAGCCCGGTGAAATGCGCGCGCGACTCTTCATCCAGATAATCGCCCAGCGTTGGCGCATCGTTCAGCAGCGCCTGCACGTCCGGATTTTTGCTGTCCAGCACGCGCAGCGGATTGCTGTACATGCGGCGCTTGCAGTCTTCGTCCAGCACCTCTACGTGCTGCTCCAGGAAGGCCACCAGCGCATCGCGATAGTTGGCGCGGGCTTCCAGCGAACCGATAGAGTTCAGCTCCAGGCGCACGTGCTCAGCGATGCCCAGCGCTTTCCACCAGCGGGCGGTCATCATGATCAGCTCAGCGTCAATGTCCGGGCCTTGCAGGCCAAACACTTCGGCACCAATCTGGTGGAACTGGCGGTAGCGGCCTTTCTGCGGGCGCTCGTAGCGGAACATCGGGCCGATGTACCACAGACGCTGTTCCTGATTGTACAGCAGACCGTGTTCAATGCCGGCGCGCACGCAGCCTGCGGTCCCTTCCGGGCGCAGCGTCAGGCTTTCGCCGTTGCGGTCGTCAAAGGTATACATCTCTTTTTCAACCACGTCGGTCACTTCACCGATAGCGCGCTTGAATAACGGGGTCTGCTCTACAATCGGCAAGCGGATTTCGCTAAAGCCGTAGCTGCCCAGAACCTGCTTGAGGATCTGTTCAATACGCTGCCACACCACGGTATCAGCCGGTAAATAGTCGTTCATGCCACGAATGGCCTGGATATTCTTCGCCACTGCTTTCTCTCATCAATTTCATTCAGCCGGGGACGACCGTATCAAAAGGCCGTCCCCTGCCAGATTATTTTTCGACCTGCTGGATGGTGATCCGGCGCGATTCGTCCAGCATGGTGGCTTTAGCACGAATGCGCGCTTCCAGCTGGTCAATCATATTGTCGTTATCAAGACGCTCGCGCAGACGCACGCCATCTTCGTAGAAACCGCTTTTCTTGTTGCCGCCGGTGACGCCCATGGTCGATACCGTGGCTTCACCCGGGCCGTTAACCACGCAGCCGATAATCGAAATATCCATCGGCGTAATGATATCTTCCAGCCGCTCTTCCAGCGCATTCACCGTGCCGATCACATCAAACTCCTGACGGGAACAGGTCGGGCAGGCGATAAAGTTGATGCCGCGGGAGCGGATGCGCAGTGATTTCAGGATATCGAAACCGACTTTCACTTCTTCTACCGGGTCCGCCGCCAGCGAGATACGCAGCGTATCGCCGATCCCCTCAGAGAGCAGCAGGCCAAGGCCAATGGCGGACTTCACCGCACCGGCGCGGGCGCCACCGGCTTCGGTGATCCCGAGGTGCAGCGGCTGATCGATCTGCTTTGCCAGCAGGCGATACGACTCAACGGCAAGAAACACATCCGAGGCCTTCACGCTGACTTTGAACATGTCAAAGTTCAGACGATCGAGGATATCCACGTGACGCATCGCCGATTCCAGCAGCGCTTGCGGATTCGGCTCACCGTATTTTTCCTGCAGATCCTTTTCCAGCGATCCGCCGTTCACCCCGATACGGATCGGAATGTTGTAGTGGCGTGCGCAGTCGACCACCGAGCGGATGCGCTCTTCATTGCCGATATTGCCCGGGTTAATACGCAGGCAGTCGACGCCATATTCGGCGACTTTCAGGGCAATGCGGTAGTCGAAGTGGATATCAGCAACCAGCGGGACGTTAACCTGCTGTTTGATCAGGCGGAAGGCTTCGGCGGCATCCATGGTTGGCACGGAAACGCGCACGATATCAACGCCAACGCGCTCAAGTGCTTTGATCTGGGCGACCGTAGCAGCGACGTCAGTGGTTCGGGTATTGGTCATGGACTGAACGGCGATGGGGGCACCGTCGCCCACAGGCACCTTGCCGACGTAAATACGTTTAGATTTGCGACGGGTAATGGGTGCTTCGTTATGCATATTCTTTCTCCACAATTACTCGCGACCAGAAAAAGATGCGTTATTGCGCACCTAAAGTCAGGCGAGCAACCTGGTTAGTACGGATAAAACGACTCAGATCAACAGGCTTACCCTGATACTCGATCTGTACTGCGGCCGGGGCACCAATTTTCAGGCGATAAGGAGCCGTACCGGCGAGGCTCAGTTTACCACCGCTACGCTGAATGCCGCTGAACAGTTTTTTACCGGCAGCATCGGTCACTTCCAGCCAGCAATCGCTGGAGAAGTTCATGATAACCGCATTCGGATCGGCAGCAGGCTGGCTGACGCCGGCGCTGCTGGTCGGTAGCTGACCGTTGGCAGCGTTATCAACCGGTGCCTGCGCGGGAGATACCACCGCAGGCTGCGAGTTCGCCGCCTGGGTGTCCGCTGCCGGTGCCTGAGCACTGGCAGCCGGCGCGTTAGCTGCTGGCGTGCTGCTATCCGCAGGAGCCTGGCTTGGTGCCATATCCATCGGCACCGACTGGCCGCTGGTATCAGCACTGCTGCTGGCATTGCCGTCAGTCAACGGAATAGACTGCCCGTTGCCGCTATCCCCTTCCGCAGACGCATTCTGATCGGCCATCGAGACCAGATCGTCCTGAGCGGCTTTATGATTCTGCCACCACCAGGCACCCGTCAGGCCCACCACCACAAACAGCACCAGCCAGGTGAAGATCATCAACCAGCCATCACGCTTTTTGCGGCGTTTGCCGAGGGAGAAGCTTTGCATCGGTTCAACTTTTGCGGCTCTGACCGGGGCTTGTTTAGCCATCATCGGCAGCAGTTCTTCTTCCGGCACGCGAACCAGACGTGCGTAAGAACGGATATAACCCCGCAGGAAGGTCGATGCCAGATCGGCAGGCGACTTGTCCTCTTCAATATCGCGGACGGTGGAAAGTTTCAGGCAGAGGCGCTCAGCAACGTTCTGCTGAGTCAGGCCCATCTGTTCACGGGCGCTGCGCAGGCGCTCGCCTGTTGAATTTACGTTGGATTTGTCTTCAGTGGCTTCAGTATTCATTAGCTAAAAAATGCTGGTGCTGTATCGATTGTGGAAAAATTTGCGCAAGTTGCGCCCCATAACGCTGTACATCATCGGGCTGGTTGGCCTGCGCGGCGAAGCGAATCTCTAACCACAGACTTTCCGCAGAAACAGGAAAGTTGCGTTGATAAACATCTAACAGGAGCCGCGAGTCTGCGCGTCTCCCCTTTCCAAATCGCCTTTCGGCTTCTGCCAGCATAGGCATTCCCTTAGCAGGATCGGTCTGCACCGCATCCGCCAGCGCATAACGCGCTTTCTCTTGCTGCCCGGCATTCAAAAAACAGTAGCCCGAGTTTTCCAGCGTATCGGCACGAAGTCCGTCTGCTGAATCTGCAATGGCCCTGCTGAACTGCCGTTGTGCCGCATCATACTGCCCTAAACCGCAGAGAAACGCACCGTAATTATTAAGCACATAGCCGTTTTGCGGTGCAAGTTTCAGCGCGCGGCGATAATGCTGCTGCGCCTGGCTCTGCTCCCCCATCTGCTGCTGATAACGCGCCATTGCCAGCTGGGTTCGGTAATCTTTTGGCGCCAATGCCAGCGCCCGCTGCACATTGCGGCGAGCCGCTTCATTATCACCCCGCAGCAGATAGGCCAGGCCTAGCTGTATGCGCGTCTCTACCAGTGCTTTACGCTGCGGTGAAGTTTGGCACCCCACCAGCAGCGACAGCGCTAAACCAACGATTAAACCTGCCCGCATCCCTGTTTCTCCCGGTATCCATTCGCGGCTTATGCTACGCCAATGTTTACAGAGTCAACACGCTGCAGGGCAGGAAAACACCGGGTTTCAGATCGCCTTCACAGAGATGGCTTCACCGGCCATTTTCTTTTTCAGCGTGCGCTTGGTGCGGTCGATCACTTCCCCGGCCAGCTGGCCGCAGGCGGCATCGATATCATCGCCGCGGGTCTTACGCACAATAGTAGTAAAACCGTAATCCATCAACACTTTAGAGAAGCGATCGATGCGACTGTTCGAACTACGACCATAGGGTGCGCTTGGGAAGGGGTTCCATGGGATCAGGTTGATCTTACAGGGTGTATTTTTCAGCAGCGCGGCCAGTTCATGAGCGTTATCCGTGCTGTCATTGATGTGGTCAAGCATCACGTACTCAATGGTCACACGCCCCTGGTTGGCATTTGACTTGCCAATGTAGCGGCTGACCGCGGCCAGGAAGGTCTCAATATTGTACTTTTTATTGATTGGCACAATTTCGTCACGAATTGTGTCATTTGGCGCGTGCAGTGAAATCGCCAGCGCCACGTCAATCATATCGCCGAGTTTATCCAGCGCCGGAACCACACCGGAGGTGGAGAGGGTTACGCGGCGTTTCGACAGGCCAAAACCGAAATCGTCCAGCATAATTTCCATCGCCGGAACCACGTTGTTCAGGTTCAGCAGCGGCTCGCCCATCCCCATCATCACCACGTTGGTGATCGGGCGCTGGCCGGTAACTTTGGCCGCGCCGATAATCTTCGCCGCGCGCCACACCTGACCGATAATTTCCGATACGCGCAGGTTGCGGTTAAAGCCCTGCTGCGCGGTGGAACAGAATTTGCACTCCAGCGCACAGCCCACCTGGGAAGAGACACACAGGGTGGCGCGATCTTTTTCTGGAATATAGACAGTTTCAACCTGCTGGCCGCCGACCTGGATAGCCCACTTGATGGTGCCATCGGAGGAGCGCTGCTCTTCAGCCACTTCCGGCGCGCGGATTTCCGCGACTTCCTTCAGCCGGTTACGGAAGACCTTGTTGATGTCGGTCATCTCGTCGAAGTCATCACAGCAGTAGTGATAGATCCACTTCATCACCTGATCGGCACGAAACGGTTTTTCACCCATGCTGGCAAAAAACTCACGCATCTGCTGACGATTAAGATCGAGCAGGTTAATTTTCTCTTTTTTTGGCGTTACGACGGCAGGTGAAGCGGACGACGGAGTCACAATAAGTTCGGACATAATATTCTCTGGCCTCGTTGTTACACGTTATGGCGCTGGGTTTGAAGTGAATAAAATAGAAGCGCCCCGGAGAGCGAACTCCCGGGGCGCATTATTGTACTCATGACCTTCACAGGGTTAAAGCACTATAGCGAATTAATTTGTAAACCCTGCTGCAGGCCAGGCAGCCGAATTAACGGGTGCGCGGGCACACTTCGTTTTCGCCGAAGAAGTAAGCGATTTCACGGGCAGCAGATTCAGCAGAATCTGAACCGTGGGTCGCGTTCTCGGTGAAGCTGTCCGCGTAGTCTGCACGCAGGGTACCAGCCAGTGCGTTAGCTGGGTTAGTTGCGCCCATCAGGTCACGGTGACGCTGTACGGCATTTTCGCCTTCCAGTACAGAAACCACTACCGGACCAGAGGTCATGAATTCAACCAGACCATCGAAGAATGGCTTACCCTGGTGCTCAGCGTAGAAACCTTCAGCCTGCTCTTTGCTCAGGTGCAGCATTTTGCTGCCAACGATTTTGAAGCCAGCGCTTTCAAAACGGTTGAAGATTGCGCCGATCACGTTTTTTGCCACAGCGTTAGGTTTTACGATGGAGAATGTACGCTCAATAGTCATGTTGACCCCTGTCTTATCTTTCGAGTGTAGCCGCGAAAACGGTGTTCCCGGCCGGGAAAATGGCCGCAGATTATAGGGGGCATCGCGATGGATGCCTATCGGAGATTCAATAATTTATTGAAAAACTCGACCACCCTCGCGGGAATTTTGCCCCAGCTGGCGCTATTTTACGCAGCACGGCGGATGATGACCATGATTGCGGCCAGGGTTCTGTCTGAAATTAACGAATTAATTCGACATGAATCAAACGGCTGTCGGCGCGCCCGCGATCGTCCACCGCACGGACCCGGTATCTACCCGGCCTTGTTGGCCGCCAGTCGAGCGGCACTTTGCTGGCACTGCTGCCGAGGAAGATATCGTCGATAAACCAGTAGACGCTGCTGCTGTCGGCATCCGTCACCGCGCTGAAGCTGATTTTGTCACGCCCCTGCTGCGACTGGCGCAGCGTATAGGTGATGTTTTTCTGCGGCGAGGTGATGCGCGGCGCGTCGCCCCCCACGGCGCCCTGCTGGCACTGCGTAGCGGGCGGCTGGCGTTTCGGTAACCCTGCCAGCGCGAAAACGTTCGCCAGGTCAGAGGGCCAGAACTCAAACACCTCAACGCGGGTCTGCTGCGGATCCCACGGCGCGCAGGCCACCTCGCCGCTGTGATTATCGATGCGCAGCGGGCGGTAAACCGTGTCGACTTTGATCGGCGATTTGCCGGGAATAAACCAGCTGCGCCCGCGCTGCTGGCACCACTGCGTCGGCAGGTTGCCGCTCGGCAGGCAGATCTCCACCCTTTTTAGCTGCGGCGGGAAACGGTGCTGCGGCTCTTTCAGCTGTGGGTAGCTCGCCACCACGCTGTCGATGATATTGAAAAACAGCGGTGCGGCCGCTTCCACCCCAACAAAGGCCTCATTGCCCTGCCCGGCAAAATTACCCTGCCACACCACCAGCACGTACGGACCGAAAATCCCGACGCTCCACGCATCGCGGAATCCCCAGGAAGTGCCGGTTTTCCAGTACACCGGCAGCGACGAGGGCCGCTGTGCCAGGGTGTCACCCGGGCGACGGTGCTGGCGCAGAATATCCAGCGTCATAAAGCTGGCCTCTTCACTCAGCAGGCGGAAGGCTGGCGGCACAGGCGCCTGCTCGCGCATGCGCAGGTCGCGCAGTTCGCCACGGTTTGCCAGCATCGCGTACAGCTTAGCCAGCTCCTGCGCCGTCACTTCCCCGCCGCCGAGCACCAGCGAAAGACCATAATGTTTTTCACTCGCCATATTGCTGACGCCGGCCAGCTGCAGGAACTGATAGAAGCTGGGCTGGCGCAGCTGCGAGGCGATAGCCACCGCCGGAATATTGCGGCTGAAGTTCAGTGCATCGGTGGCGGTGACCGGGCCGAGAAAGCGGCGGTCAAAATTCTCGGGCGCATAGCTGCCAAATGATGATGGCACGTCCTTCAGCACCGTCATCGGGTGCAGTACGCCCTGCTCCATGCCCAGCGCGTAGATAAACGGCTTCAGTGCCGAGCCCGGAGAACGTTTGGCGGTGGTGCCGTTAACCTGCCCCTGAATCTGCCGGTTGTAATAATCCGCCGAGCCGACCAGCGCACGTACTCCCATATCACGCGTATCCACCAGCAGTACCGCGCTGTTATGAATGCCGCGGCTCTGATTGCGGCGGATAAACGCCCGCACCTGCTGCTCCACCAGCCGCTGCAGCCCGGCATCGAGCGTGGTGTCGACGCGCGGCAGACGTTCGCCGTTTTGCAGTTGCTCAATAAAATGCGGCGCGATAAACGGCAGATCCTGCGGCTGGCGCAGCGCCAGCGGCAGGCTGAACAGCGCTCGCTGGCTGGCATCCGTCGCATAATGCTGCTGCCAGCGCTGGAACAGGCGGTTGCGGGCCTGCATCAGCGGCGGGCTGACTTCATCACTGCGCGGATTGATGCGCAGGCTCGGCGACTGCGGCAGTACCGCCAGGGTCAGGGCTTCGGCCAGCGTCAGCTGAGACGGCGGTTTAGCAAAATAGATCAGGCTGGCGGCGCCGATGCTTTCGATGTTGCGGCCATAGGGCGCGGCGTTGAGATACGCTTCGAGGATATCGTGTTTGGAGTAGCTCAGCTCGAGCTGCACGGCGCGCAGCACCTGCAGCAGCTTGCCGCCGGGCGAACGGGTATTGAGCTGCCAGTGCATACGCGCCAGCTGCATGGTGATGGTGGAGCCGCCCTGAAGCCGCCCGCCCGCCACATAGCTGCGCCAGAAACCGCGCACCAGACTCAGGGGATTAAAACCGGGGTTGACCCAGAACCAGCGGTCCTCATGCAGCAGCAGCCCACGTACTGCCAGCGGAGAAACCTGCTCCAGCGGCGTCCACTGTCGATAGCGGTCGTCGCTGGCTAGCGAGAGGCGCAGCAGCGTGCCGTGGCGATCATACCAGGCGGTAGAAAGCGGGATGCCCTGCGAAAGCGGCGGGTGTGGCCACAGACGAAAACCGATCAGCAGCAGCGCCAGGAGTCCCAGCGCTGCTGCCAGATTTTGCAGCAGGCGTTTCATCGTGACGCTGCAGACGCTGCTTCAGCCGCCACCACCTCGATTTTCCCCTGCGCCGCCGACATCGCCTGAATGTCGCGATCGTACATCGCTTCACCATAGGCCGGCGGGATGGTGAAGCTGCCGGTGTTGGTGGCTTTGATCTGGTAGACAAACTCCTGCAGATCTTTCGTCGCGCTGCCGTAAATAATGACCCGGTCTTCGCGAATATCGCTGTAGTCCGGCGACCAGGTGGAGCCATTGGCCGCCAGCGGAGACTGCCAGGTGGAAGAGGCTTCCTCCGACGGCTCTTCAGCGTCGTTTTCCGGCGCGGGTGGCGTTTGCTGCACCACCTCAAAACCGCCCGGCAGCAGGTCGACTATCGCCAGGTTACTCAGCGCCTGGTTTGCATTGGCGCGGATCTTGAGGCGTACGTTAATCGTCTGCCCCAGCGTCACCTTGCTGACCTCTTTGCCTGCGGCATCGGTGTAATCCCGGCTAATCTCCAGCCCTTTCGCCACCGCCTGCTGCGGTGCAGCCAGATCGTAACCTGCCTGTGTAACCACGTACCAGGCCGGTGCATCGCCCTGATTACTGAACTGCACGGCGCTGGCCGCCGCAGTGAACTGCCCCTGCGCAAAGCGGCCCTGCAGCGTGGAGATCAGCTGCGGTACTTTACTGCCGCGGGCCTGCTGGCTAATGCTCAGCGCGGCCGGATCGTTCTGCTGCGCCACCTGTGCGGAGTAGCTCTCCAGCGCCAGAATGCTCATCGCGGCAGAGAAGGTGGTGTAGCGCTGTTCACGCAGCGCCTGCACCATATTTTCCAGCACCTGCGGCGGCACGGCGGAGATGCTCTCCGGGAAGTGGCGGGTAATCAGATACAGCCGCGTGGCGTCCGTCACCAGCGGATCGTAGTAGTTATTGGTCCACCAGCTGTTATCCCAGGATTTGCTCAGCGCCTGCCAGGTCGGCTGCAGCAGGCGGTTGGCTTCCTCATCGGCTTTCAGTAACTTCCACGACGAGGCCAGGTAGAGCGCGCTAAGATCGCTGCTCCAGCTCTGCGGGAAGCGTTTTTGCAGCGTCTCCTGAACGGAGGCCAGCGCGCTGGTCGTGATTTCGCCCTGGCGCGTCAGCAGATAGACCGCCCAGGCACGCAGACGCAGGTGATAGAGATCTTCATAACCGCTGGCCGCCAGAGTGCGCAGCGCCACGTTAGCCTCATCCAGCATCCCGTTGGGCAGCGGATAACCTGCAGCGCGGGCTTCCAGCAGATACTGCACCACGTATGGCGTCACAAACGGGTCGACCTGCGGTGAAGCCATCCACAGACCAATTCCGCCGTCAGCGTTCTGGCGTGAGCGCAGCACGTCGAGAATGCCCTTCAGCTGCTGACGCACTTTATCTGCATCCAGCGCGCCGCGCAGTTCCGGGTGCTCGCTCTGCAACAGCAGCGGGATCGACTGGCTGACAATCTGTTCGGAGCAGTAGTACGGGTAGTCAGCCAGATAGCTGGCTAATCCACGGGTCAGCACCAGCGGCGAGTTCGACACTGCGGCCTGACGCTGGGCGTAAGCGCCAAACATCTGGCGCAGGTTGTCGACCTGCTGGCTGCTGCCGTTCATGCGCCCCATCACCGTCTGGATGCGGAACGGCATCGCCGGGCGTACCGAGGTGCTGATGGTGCGGCGGCTGGTTTTGTCGCCGAAGCTGGCGCTGAACTGCAGCGGTGCATCGCCCAGTTCGGCTTTGGCCCGCAGGCGGAAACTCACCATGCCTTCATGTTTGGCGGCCAGGCTCAGCGACTGCTGCGCGCTGCCGACCACTTCCAGCTGCGGCGGTGGCGTAAGCTGAACCGCAATCGGCAGCGGCTCTGCGCTCTGGCCGTTAAGGTTGTTGCTCACCCCAACGCTGACGTCAAACTCATCGCCCGGCGCCACCATCGACGGCACGTTCGGCGTCAGGATAAAGTCATCACGCACGGTAGTGGCGGTCTGCGCTTTACCGATTTTATCCGGCGTCACCGAAATCGCCATCACGCGGATTTTGCCATTGAAGTAGTCCGGCAGCGGATAGGTAAACTGCCTGATGCCGTTGACTTCGGCGATCCCGGACCAGTAAGCCACCGGTTTATCACGCTTGCGCTTGAACGGGTTGAGGTGCAGATCCATCCCTTCCGCCCCGTCACCGCCTGGTGCGGAGGTCAGCGACATCAGTTTGCTGAACTCCGGCAGGATCAGGTCGAGGATCTGTGAGCTTTCCACGCTCAGTTCGCGCTTGCGGAAGAAGTAGTCGAGCGGATCGGTCAGGCGATAGCGCGCCACCTGCAGGATCCCTTCATCCACCGCAAACACCGCCACCTGCTGTGGGCCATCGGTTTTGACATCAATGGTCAGGTCCTGCCCCGGCTTCAGCAACTCAGGGCTGGTCAGGGTCAGGGTGTTTTTGCGCGCCGCATTGCTGATTTTGAACGGCATCACGCCATAGCTCAGCGGGCTCATAAAGATCTCGTCGGAGTTGATATCACGCACAAACTGCACGTTGATATAGGCGTTACCTTCCAGCTCAGACGGAATGCGGATCTTCTGCACCGAGTTAGTGGTGGTGGTATGGAACCACTGCCAGCTGTAGACACGGTCTTTCTCGATGGTGATTAGCCCACTGCCGGTGTATGGCGCACTGATCGCCACTTCGATCTCATCACCTGGCAGATACTGGGCACGATCCAGCTTCATCTTCAGCTCGGCATTGCGATCCAGCGAGCGCGTCAGGTTCGCTTCCCCTGCCACGCTATAGGCGATGCGGTTGAGCACTTCCCCTTTCGCATCCTGCACCACCAGCACGTAGTCGCCGGGCTTGTCGGTCGCCAGCGCCAGGCTATGGCCGCTGGCAGGCAGATCGAGCGCGATCTCAGAAACCGGGATCTCTTTCAGCTTCGACTGGTATTTATACACGCCGGATTCCTGTCGCGTCAGCACCGACAGATATTTCTGCTGCAGCAGCTGCAGCTTCAGGCCGCTGAGCGCAATGGTATCCAGCGCCGGATTAATGGCGATCAGGTTAACGTTGCGTAGCGCATTCTGACGGATATAACCCAGGTCGCCATCGGCCTTCGCGCCGATCAAATAATCATATGGCGAGACCAGCGTGCGGGCGGTCGCAGCCACCGAGCGACCGCTGCCCGCGACAAAGGCTTCGGACAGCAGCTGCAGCTGATAAGTTGACTCGCCCCATGCGCTGAGATCGAGCTTGATGGCCGCCTGGCCTTTGTCATCGGTGGTGCTCTCTTCCAGCTCGGTCTCATAGCCGTCGCTGGCGGATCGCGCTTCATAGAAGGCGTAATCGGCATAGCGATCGAAGGCCGGATAGACCGGGCGCAGAGTCAGTTTTGACGCCACGCGCAGCTTCTGCGCCGGGGTACCAAACAGATTCTGCACGTCGATACTGGCCTTCAGTTGGTCCGGCTTCACCCAGCCCTGCTGCTGGTCTGGCGTCAGCGTCAGCTTAACCTTCAGCGGGTCCGGCTCGAACTCTTTGACGTTGACCGAGGTGCTGCCAAGCAGGCGCGTAGAGTCTTCATCCTTGCCCGGCAGATAGAGGTAGATATTCCATTCGCCGGTCGGCGCGTTTTCTGCCGTGGTAAAGCTCAGCTCGTTGAAGCCGCTCGCCGTCAGCGTCAGCGGCACGGTGCGCATCAGCTTGTCGCGTGGGTCATGAATTTCTGCCCGCACGGGCACCCCCGTCACCAGGACGGCCCAGTCGGCGGCACGGGTAATCAGGCCGATATTAAAGGTATCGCCAGGGCGGTAAACGCCGCGGTCAGAAAACAGATAGCTGCTGAGCGTGCGCTTGTCGTCAGGCGTGGCATCACCGTAGACGTCAAAGCGGGAAAAATCGAGGCCGCGATCGTTGTCGCGCCCGGTCGGCAGGAAGGAGACATCCCCCTCTTTTTCCACCAGGAACATCACCGGCTGGCGCTCGTTGGTGTAAACCTCCAGCGACGGGAAGCTGACGTGACCATCACTGCCGGTGACGCGGCTCATTATCTTCTCACCGTTTTTCGCCACCACCGATACCTGCGCGCCCGCAACCGGCTCGCCGCTGCCTATCGACTGCACGAACAGATCGCGAGTCTTATCCTGCGAGCGCTTGGCAATAATGCCCAGATCGGTCACCACCACAAAGCGTGAATCACCCACACTCTCTGCGGCAGCGTCCTCCTCCTGGTACTCATCTTCTGCAGGTTGCTGATCCTTCTGACCCGGTGTCCACTGCGATAAGGTCAGCAGGAAAATGCCGCGATGCGATTTGGCGTCAGTCGAGAGGTAGCGCGACAGATCAACGCCCTGATAGCTCACCTCCCCCGGGTGACTATTATTGACCGCCGTCTGGTAGCGGAAGTGCTCGGTAAAGTATTCATCGTTCAGACGATTGAAATCGGCCGAAGCGAATTCACGACTTTTGAACGAAACGATGTGCTGTAGCTGGCTGGGGATCACGCGTTTGATATCAACCCGCAGGCCCGGCACGTTGCGCGCGGCCACGCTGATGCGCTTATCCCCCTTCACGGACAGCAGGGATCCCTCGGCGGCGAAGCGCAGCAGCTGCGGATAGTCCGGCACCTGCACCACGCGCCAGACTTTTTCCGGCATTTTGTAGCCGCCGCTGGAGGTCATGGCGGCATTAACTTCCACCAGCAGCCAACGGTGCGCCGGGGCATCAAATTTAAAGCTGAACTGCGGCTGATAGCTCTCTTCCGTATCGTTCAGGCTGAGCGGCAGCCGGGCTGATTGGTTGATAACCGCCTGATCGACCTCCTGCTGATCCCAGTCCGTCTCTTCCTCATCAGGATGGCGCGGATCGTGCTGCGGCAGCAGCCACACCCGAACCGCTTTATTAATATCGCTATCGCGCACCGCATCGCTAAAGGAGAGGATCAGCGCGCGCTCGCCCTGGCTGCCCGCTTTATCGACCACCATCGCGCTGATATCGCTGACGCTCAGGCTGTAGAGGTTCGGCACCGTCACCCAGGCTTCAGCTTTGCGCCCGGCGTCATTGCCGGGATGCGAGGACTTCACGCTGCCGTTAACCTTGAGATGCACAAAGCCACCGTGATCCATCGGCTGCAGCGGCGCAGAGCGCACCCAGGCGTTCAGTTTCTTTTCATCCCAGGTGACGCTGAATTTTAGCGGCTGCTCAGATTGACCTTTGGCACTGGTCAGCCCGAGCGACAGCTGTTTCTCCACGCTCTGCACATCGGCAGGCGCGTTAAATTTAATATTGAAGATGGCGCTGTGCTGGCTGCTGTCCTGCGGATCCTGATAATACTCGGTAGAAGCCACCTGATAGTCGAAGGCCGGGGTGCTGAAGTGGTAGTCCGTTTTATCGATGCGGATCTGGGGCGCCAGCAGGGTTTCCGGTTTGAGGGTGACATCGTAGCCCGCGCCCAGTGGCAGCGGCTGCTCTGGGGTAAAGGTCAGCGTCCAGGCATTCTGCCACTGCCAGCCGCCCTTCAGGGCCGGTTTCAGGGTTATGCCGTCAGTGACGGTTTTGCCCACCCGCGTGACCGGGGCCACCGACTGATTAAAGCGCAGCGTGAGGGTTTGCACTGCGGGTTTTGCCTGGCTGTAATCCACGGCAGAGGGGTCGACGGCGCTGACCTGGCTATGCTGAACGGCCAGCGGCGCAACCTCAATGGGTTTTGGCCGGTTCTGCCACTCGTGCCAGCCATAGAAGGCCGCAGCAGCCATCGCCACCAGCAGCAGCAGGCTGGCGGTAATGGCTTTAGGATGGCGGTTCACGCCCTGCTCCAGCCGCTGGAAGCCGTTTTTCAGCGGGGCAACCCAGACGGGAGCGCGCCAGTTAACCTCGCCCAGCAGCGGGCGCAAAATTCGCCCCAGTAAACGCAGCAGCAGGCAGATCAGCCAGCACAGCGCATTGACCAGGATAAAAGGCAGGCGGAGCAGAAACTTGAGCACATCCATCGGTGAGAACCTTCCGTGTAACAAAACTGGTCAAAGAGTAATTGTTTATCCGTGCAATATCTATCTGCGACAGCAACATTTTGCCGGATTTGAGCGCCTGCTCTGAATGCAGTGATTTACCCTTGTGATAGCGCATGAAATGGCTGAAACTCAGCTTCATATTTTGACTGACTGCGAGGCCGCTATGACGACTCTTTCTCTGTTTGTTTCCGCTGACTGGCTGGCGGAGCATCTCGATGATGACAATGTGCAGATTCTGGATGCGCGCATGTTGCCGCCAGGCCAGGAGAAAACCCGCGACCTCAGCGCTGAGTACCGGGCAGCACACCTGCCGGATGCGCCGCTTTTTGATATTGAAGCGCTGTCCGACCACACCAGCCCCTACCCACATATGATGCCGCGCGGTGAAACCTTCGCCGTGGCGATGCGTGAGCTGGGCGTGAACAGCGATAAACATCTGGTGGTCTACGATGAGGGCAATCTGTTTTCCGCCCCGCGCGCCTGGTGGATGCTGCGCTATTTCGGCGTCTCTCAGGTGTCGATTCTCGCCGGAGGCCTGGCAGGCTGGAAGCAGGCAGAGCTGCCGCTGGCCAGCGGTGCGGTTGAACTGCCGGAAGGCGAGTTTGAAGTGGCACCGGGTGAAGGCGAGATTAAGCGCATCACCGATGTTCTGCTGGTCAGCCATGAAGGTGGCGCGCAGATCGTTGACGCCCGCGCCGCCAATCGTTTCCACGGTGAAGTGGACGAGCCGCGCCCTGGCCTGCTGCGTGGCAGAATTCCGGGCAGCCTGAACGTACCGTGGAACTCACTGGTGAGCGAAGGACGCTTAAAACCGACGCAAGAGCTGGGTGAGATTTTCAGCCAGCAGGGGGTGGATCTGTCGCAGCCGGTGATAGCCAGCTGTGGTTCCGGGGTAACGGCGGTCGTGGTGATTCTGGCACTGACCAGCCTGGGCGTGAAAAACGTAGCGCTGTATGACGGTTCCTGGGGCGAATGGGGCACGCGCCAGGATCTGCCGCGGGTGAATGATTCAATTCAGGGCTGACCGGAGCGGGTCGATTGAAAAAGAGGATCGACCCCTACTCGTAGGGGCGGACCCTCTTTTTCGGTTCGCCCGCAACATCCCCGTATTTCAATCGATATTCTTCACTTTAAAATCACGCAGGAAACTGCCCCAGCGCCGCTCGTAAAACGGGGTGATATGGGCAATAAAGAAGTGGCTGATGCCCTTCTCCCCTTCTACCACGTGACAGATATCAATCGGTTCATCTTCCAGCAGCGTATCCGTTGCCACGCTGCCCGCCGCCTGAATAATCGCCTCGACATCGCCATCGGCTTCAATACCAATCAGCAGGTTCGCCGGCTGATCCGCACGCTCTTTGATATGCGCGAGATAGGCGCGGCGCACTGACTTGTATTTGGCAAACAGCTGGGTCAGCGAATCCACCATCTGTGCTGGCGGCTCAGCGATCTCCGACAGCAGCAGCGCCGTGCCGCCCTCAAGCACCGTCTGCTGGCTCAGCGCATTACTGTCATCACCCAGCAGATGGGCGATTTCGCGCGGTGAAAACTCTTTGCCGGTCGGCAATTTCGGATTGAGGAACAGCGCCTCTCCGAGGGTCATTTCAAACAGGGTACGCACCGGCATCACCAGGTAAGCCTGCTCACCGCTGACGGCCTGCTCCAGCGCTTCTGCTGACGTAAAGAACGGGATAATGCTGGTGCCGTCCTCTTTTTCCCAGTGCTGCAGATCCACCGGCGTGCTGGCATCAATCGCCTGCCCGGATTGCGCACTTTCCCCCGGCACCACCACGCTGGCATCCAGCAGCAGCGAGAAAAACTCCGGGCGGTGCGCCGGTTCCGTAGCGGCCAGTTTCAGCACTTCTTCCAGGCGCGAATTAAGATCGTTCATTGAGATATTCCAGAATAAGAAGCGGGCGGACCGAAAAAGAGGGTCCGCCCCTACAATAACCAGATAATTGCAATCCGTAGGGGCCGATCCTCTTTTTCGATCGGCCCTTTTAATTACGCCCGGCTTAACAGCAGGTTAGCAACGGTGCGCACGCCCAGCCCGGTGGCCCCGGCGGCCCACTGATCCACCGCGCCTTTGCGATAGGTCGCGGAGCAGTCGATGTGCAGCCAGCCCTGCTTATAGTCAGTGACAAAGTGCGACAGGAAAGCCGCCGCGGTGCTGGCACCGGCCGAGTGCGCCGGGCTGGCGATGTTATTCAGATCGGCGAAGTTTGACGGCAGATGGCTGCGGTGGAACTCAGCCAGCGGCAGGCGCCAGAACGGCTCGTTCTCCCCTTTTGCACTGCTCATCAGGGAGTCAGACAGCGCATCGTCGAAGCTGAACAGCGCGTGATAGTCGTTACCCAGCGCCGTTTTAGCCGCGCCGGTCAGCGTAGCGGCATCAATGATCAGCTCAGGCGTTAAGGCGCTGGCGTCGATCAGACCATCGGCCAGCACCAGACGACCTTCGGCATCGGTGTTCATCACTTCAACGGTTTTGCCATTGCGGTAGTGAATGATATCGCCGAGCTTAAAAGCATTGCCGCTCACCATATTGTCCGCGCAGCACAGGATCAGCTTCACGCGCTTTTTCAGGCCACGACTGATAGCCAGCGCCAGGGCGCCGGTCAGGGTGGCGGCACCGCCCATATCTGACTTCATCGAGTCCATAAAGGCGCTCTGCTTCAGGCTGTAGCCGCCGGTATCAAAGGTGATGCCTTTACCCACCAGGCAGGCATAAACCGGGGTGTCATCGCTGCCGCCCGGGTTGTAATCCAGCGTCAGCAGTACCGGGCTACGCGTGGAACCCCGGCCAACCGTATGCAGACCCATATATTTTTGCGCTTTGAGATCGTCGCCTTTAATAATGCGGTAGCTGACGTCATCGCAGGCAACGGCGCACAGCAGATCGATGGCACGCGTGGCCAGCTGCTCCGGGCCGAGCTCTTCAGCCGGCAGGTTAATGGTGTCGCGCACCCAGTCGATGGTCTGCAGGCGGCTGTTTAACTCTTTCTGGTCAGCCTCGCTCAGCGCAGGCCACTGCACTTCGCGCTCGCCTTTCGGGCTTTTATAGCCCTGCCAGAATGCCCAGCTGCTTTCCAGATCCCAGCCGTCGCCGCTCAGGCTGACGTGGCGAATGCCCTGGCCGTCAAGCTTACGCGCCGCGCGCTGGATGGTGACCAGCGGGTCGCTGCCGGTCAGGTGGATTGTCATACCCGCGTCATTGCTGCTGAGGGTGGCTTTTTCGCCCCAGCGTGGGTCGGCTGCTGCCGTGGACAGGGTAATGTTCATCGGGGTGGTCATCGCATGGCTCCTTACCATTTTTGTCTTGTGGACCGGGTCTGCCCGGCCTCTGCGATCTATTGCGCAGACGGATGCTATTCGAATTTGTTGAGTCAGACTAACAGAAATATGTCAGGGATGTTTTCGTCAGGTGCTCTGAGCGGCGGCACCAATGCAAAACGGGCCAGAAATTTCCGGCCCGTTCTCTGCGTCACAATAAGTCAGTTTAGCTGCTCTGAGCGACACCGTTGGTTTTAAAGGCTTTCCACTCCGGCGACAGCTCACGCAGGCGGGCGATAGACTTCTGCACCAGCGCAATAGCGTAATCCACTTCCTCTTCGGTGGTAAAGCGGCCAAGCGAGAAGCGGATAGAGCTGTGCGCGAGTTCGTCGTCCAGGCCAATTGCGCGCAGCACGTAGGAGGGTTCCATGCTGGCAGAGGTGCAGGCCGAACCGGTCGAGACCGCCAGATCTTTCAGCGCCATAATCAGCGACTCGCCGTCAACATAGCGGAAGCCGACGTTAAGAATATTGGCCGCGCCGTGCTCCAGCGAGCCGTTAAGCTGCACCTGTTCAATGCTGTTCAGCCCGGCCCACAGGCGGCTGCGCAGTGCGCCGAGGCGCGCCATCTCAACGCTCATCTCTTCTCTGGCAATGCGATAGGCTTCACCCATGCCTACAATCTGATGCACTGGCAGCGTGCCGGAACGCATGCCGCGCTCGTGCCCGCCACCGTGGATCTGTGCTTCGAGACGCACGCGCGGCTTGCGGCTAACGTACAGCGCGCCGATCCCTTTTGGGCCATAGATTTTATGGGCGGAGAACGACATCAGATCGACGTTCAGCTGGCTGAGATCGATTGGCAGCTTACCGACGCTCTGGGTGGCATCAACGTGGAAGATAATCCCGCGCTCGCGGCACAGATCGCCAATGGTGGCGATATCCTGCACCACGCCGATCTCGTTATTCACGTGCATGATCGACACCAGCACGGTGTCGTCGCGCAGGGCAGCCTGCAGCTGTTTAAGATCCAGAGTACCATCGCCCTGCGGGTCGAGATAGGTCACGCTGAACCCTTCACGCTCCAGCTGTGCGCAGGTATCGAGCACGGCTTTGTGTTCGGTGGTGCAGGTGACGATGTGGCGACCTTTTTCCTGATGGAAGGTAGCAGCGCCTTTAATGGCCAGATTGTTGGCTTCGGTCGCGCCGGAGGTAAAGACGATTTCACGCGGGTCAGCGCCAACCAGCTCAGCAATCTGGTTACGGGCGATATCCACCGCCTCTTCAGACTGCCAGCCAAAACGGTGTGAACGGGAAGCCGGATTGCCGAAGGTGCCGTCCATTGTCAGGAACTGCATCATCCTGGTCGCCACGCGGGGATCGGCGGGCGTGGTGGCAGAATAATCCAGATAAATCGGTAATTTCATTGCTGATTAGGCTCCGGGAGGTTGTGGTCTCCGTCCTGCTGCGCCCTGAAATTCTGACGGCTGCAGAAATGAATAAAAGGCCCGGCAGGCCTTTTATTTATCTCCGGTGGCGAGGCAGAACCTCACCCGGGCTGCGATCAGGCGCGCAGATTGACGTTAATTGTTTCCTGCATACGGCCATTTGGCGCACGACGGATTTCATTGCTGTTCTGGCGGTCAGCCACATCCAGGATCTCCTGGTTGTTAACCAGTTCAGCCAGCGTGATGTTGTTGAGGAAGTCGCTGATGCGCTCGCTCAGGTCACGCCACAGGACGTGAGTCAGGCAGCGTTCTCCGCCCTGGCAGCCTTCTTTGCCCTGGCACTTGGTGGCATCAACCGATTCGTCAACGGCGGTGATCACCGCACCCACAGCGATAGCATCGGAGGCTTTACCCAGCAGATAACCACCGCCCGGACCCCGTACGCTTGCCACCAGACCGTTCTTGCGCAGACGGGAGAACAGCTGCTCAAGATAAGAGAGGGAGATGCCCTGACGCTCTGAAATATCCGCTAAAGGCACCGGGCCTTCGTGAGAGTGCAGTGCAACGTCGAGCATAGCGGTAACAGCATAACGGCCTTTGGATGTCAGTCTCATGGCGTAAACGACCTCGGTTGTAACCCTGGATGGGCGTTAACAAAATATGGACGCAAGTCTGACATTCCTGACTAAATTGGTCAAGTATTTAACCTACTAAAACAGTCAACTATTTAACCAAGTAATTCACTCAAGTATTATGCTGTTATTTTCATCGCCACTCTCCCCTTACTCGCCCTGCTTCTTCTCGATGGATGAGAGCATTCCGCGCAGGATATTCAGCTCGTCACGCTCCGGGCGGGCGCGGGTAAACAGACGGCGCATTTTGCTCATCACCTGGCCCGGGCTGGCTTCGCGGATAAAGCCGCTGCCGATCATCATCTTTTCCATATGCTGATAGAAGCGCTCAAGGTCATCAACCAGCGGATAGGGCGACTCGACGGCTTCGGTCTGCTCCGTTTCCAGCGACTGCAGGTACGCCATGCGCACCTCATAGGTGATAACCTGCACGGCCATCGCCAGGTTGAGCGAACTGTAGTCCGGGTTCGCGGCAATCGCGACGTGGTAGTGACACTTCTGCAACTCTTCATTGGTCAGCCCAACGCGCTCGCGGCCAAACACCAGCGCTACCGGCGCCTGCTGGCCCTCTGCGACGCTCTTCAGCCCGCACTCGCGCGGGTCAAGCATCGGCCACGGCAGCGAACGCGAACGGGCGCTGGTGCCGACGACCAGGCTACAGCCGGCAATGGCTTCGTCAAAGGTATCAACAATTTTGGCATCGCCAATCACATCACTGGCACCGGCGGCGAGCGCAATGGCCTGCGAGTCCGGCTTCACCAGCGGGTTGACCAGATAAAGGTTGGTTAAGCCCATGGTTTTCATAGCACGGGCCACGGAGCCCATGTTGCCAGTGTGAGAGGTTTCTACCAGCACAATTCGGATATTTTGCAGCATAAGGATTGGGGTCTGCTCGCGGTCTGAGAGATAATTTGAAGATGCTAACATATTTTCAGGACATTTGCCGTTATGCCCTGCTATACTACGCGCCGTTTTATATCAGATTAAATGATATACCGTTCTTTAACATCCAGTGAGACGAAACTTATATGCATCCAATGCTCAACATTGCCGTGCGCGCTGCGCGCAAGGCCGGAAACGTAATTGCTAAGCACTATGAAACCCCGGACTCCGTCGAAGCCACCCAGAAGGGCAGCAACGACTTCGTCACCAATGTTGACCGTGAAGCGGAACGCCAGATTATTGAAGTGATCCGCAAATCTTACCCACAGCACACCATTATCTCAGAAGAGAGCGGTGAACTGCCGGGCGAAGACCAGGATGTACAATGGGTTATCGATCCACTGGATGGCACCACCAACTACATCAAACGCCTGCCACACTTCTGTGTTTCTATCGCCGTGCGCATCAAAGGCCGCACCGAAGTCGCCGTAGTTTACGACCCAATGCGTAATGAACTTTTCAGCGCCGTACGCGGTCAGGGCGCTCAGCTCAACGGCTACCGTCTGCGCGGCGGCAGCGCTCGCGATCTGGATGGCACCATCCTGGCGACCGGTTTCCCGTTCAAGCTGAAGCAGCACGCAACCCCTTACATCAACATCGTTGGCAAACTGTTCACCCAGTGTGCAGACTTCCGTCGCACCGGTTCTGCTGCGCTGGATCTTGCCTACGTTGCCGCCGGTCGCGTAGATGGTTACTTCGAGATTGGCCTGAAGCCATGGGATTTCGCTGCCGGTGAACTGCTGGTGCGTGAAGCGGGTAGCCTGGTGACTGACTTCACCGGCGGGCACGGCTATATGCTGTCTGGCAACATCGTGGCGGGCAATCCGCGCGTGGTGAAAGCGATGCTGGCGAATATGCGCGACGAACTGAGCGAAGCGCTGAAGCGTTAATTGCTATCGTTGCCCTGGCATTCCTGAACGGGGCGTTCGAACTGATTGACCCTCGGGCCGATCGAAAAAAATGATCGGCCCCTACAGGGGTTGACCGCTTTTCTGGTCAACCCTTTTTTAATATCGGATCAGCGTAAAAACATCGGGCGAATCCCGCCGGATATCGCAGGCTGCGCACTCAGCCACAGCATTACCCCCGCCATGACCAGCAACACGCCCCCCAGCAGCGCCAGCGAATTGACCGCCACCGTCTGCCATCCCTGCGCGGAAGCGCCTTTGCTCAGACGCAGCGCCAGCGCGCGTGACATCTGCACCACCAGCGCCATCGCCGACACCGTCAGCGCCGTTCCCAGCGCCATCACAATGGCGGATAACACCCCCCAGGCATAAACCCCAATCACTTTGGCAAACAGCAGCATCATGATCGCCCCGGAACACGGGCGCAGCCCCATCGACAGCACCACCGCCGCTTTGGTTTTCCAGCCCACCGCCTGCGCCAGCATCGCGCTATCCGGCACGTGCTGATGGCCGCAGCCACACTGCTCACTGTGCTGATGATCCGCCGTGACAATACGCCTGATGCTCAACCCTCGCCTTGCTGGTTTTAGTGCGGCCCATAACTTTTGACCTGCGCGCCAGCACAGCCATAAGCCCAGCCCGCTCACCAGCAGATAGCTGCCCTTCTCCAGCCAGTCGCTGCTGAGATGCAGCTGGCGCGAGGAGAGTTGCAGCACCACCAGCATCACCGTGACCAGCAGGATCGCCACCGCCCCCTGTACCACCGCGGCCGCCAGCGTCAACTGCAGGCTGGTTTTCAGTTTAGTGGGATGGGTAGCGAGAAAGGTGGCAATCACCACTTTGCCGTGCCCGGGGCCGAGCGCGTGCAGCACGCCGTACAGCAGGCTGAAGCCCATCAGCGCCAGCCCTGCCTGATGAGGATGGCTGGCAACCTGCTGCAGCAGCGCGGTCATCTGTTGATGCAGGCTTTTCTGCCACAGAATGCTCTGCAACAGGATCTGCGGCCAGAAGTGCCAAACCAGCAGGCCCGTAACGATGACGATTAGCGTCAGCAGATACAGCGGCCAGGCCCGCCAGCCGCCGTGTGCTTGCGCCCTGAGCATGTTTACTGGCATATCAAAGTCACCGTCTGGGCAAACTGGCGGCCAAGATCCATCTCTTCCGCCGGGGCATCGGCTTTATCCAGCGACAGTGCGTAAGCCTGCATGGAGGCATCCGGCTGCGGGGTTTGCAGCTGGAACCTGCATTGGGCAGCCAGTTCGGGCGGGACGGTCAGTGATTTTTCGGAGTCGTAATACATATCTACAAAGTACGTTGGGTCAAAAGTCGAAAAGAGATAGCGCTGGCCTTTCAGCGGCTGCGGATGCGCCAGCGGCAGGATAAACTCCAGCACCGCTTTATGCCCCTGGCGTGACAGATGGTATTCCGGCGGCAGATTATCAAACTTTACCGGCTGTTTCTGGTGCCAGAACTCGCTGAAATAGTGCTGGCCAAGCACGTTCGCCATCACTTCCGCCGCCAGCTTTTTCCACACCACCGAGTCGGGCTTTGCCTCGCCCGCGTCATACAGCAGGTCGGCCGAGGTAATTTCATCCATCACCCAGCGCATTTTCAGCCCGGTGAGCTGGTCACCCTGATGGACCAGCGTGGTCTGCATAGCGATAAAGCTGTGCGGATGCGCCAAAACAGCGGGCGAAAATCCTGCAGCCAGCCACAGCAGGCCAGCCTTCAAATTGTTATAATGTAACAAATCAAACCCCACGTCACCTATTGTCGATTAATTTTGTGACCTGTCTTAAAAGCTCTGAATAAAAGCGCGCGGATTTGTCACAAACCGCGCGGCGCGGGCTATTCTTAGCGCAATCAATTGTCACTGGGATCGCAGATGATGAGTGCATACTCACCAGAAATTTCTGTCCTCTCCAGTCCGCAGCGCCGCTGTCACCTGCTTTTGATGCTCTGCCTTCCTGAACCCATTGTCACGCTGGAGTCGGTTTGTCAGCTGAACGCAGTTGATCCTGCCATTGCCCGGCAAGATATAGCGGAGGTCGCGCTGGAAATCCAGCGTTATCACCGTCTTGCCATTGAGCAGGACGGCCAAAGGTTGCGCATCCAGGGGACGCAGCTCGACCAGCGGCTGTGCCTGCTGCATAGCCTGCGCCGCACGCTGCGGCTGTCCCCCGACTTCGCCCGCAGCTATTTTGCCAGCGCGCTGCGCCGCCAGCTGCAGGCCATCACGGTCGATAAAGCCCTGTACGACGAACATAATCTCAGCGCGCTGGTTCAGCACTGTGCGCTCTACCTCGCGCGCGATTTCAGCGGGCGCGACGGCTCTTTTTTACAGCTGGTTTTTCAGTATTCACTCGCACACCGCTGCCCGACAGACTTTACCCCCCAGCAGCAGCGGTGGCTGCGCGAAAAGGGAGAGTACCCGCTGGCCGAAAATATTGTCCACTGCTGGCAGAAGCGCGGTTATCAGCCCATGCCCGGCGACCCGGCGCTGCTGGCCTTAATGTTCAGCCAGCTGCATATTCCGCTACCTGAGCACTGCCAGCGGGAAAACGAGTGGCAGCTGCTGCAGGCGGTTGAACGGCTTATTCAGCGCTTCCAGGCGCTTTCCGGCATGCGCTTCAGCAACGAGGCCGGGCTCAGCGCGCAGCTCTACACCCATCTGGCCCAGGCGGTGGAACGCACGCATTTTGCTATCGGCATCGATCACTCGCTGGTGGATGATGTGGCGCAGCAGTATCCACGCCTGTTGCGCACCACGCGTGAAGCGATAGCCGACTTTGAGCAGCACTACGGGCTGCAGTTTTCCGATGAGGAGATGGGGCTGATTGCGATTATCTTTGGCGCATGGCTGATGCAGGAGAGCGCGCTGCAGGAGAAACAGGTGCTGCTGCTCACCGGCCATGACCGGGATTTGGAGCGCCAGGTAGAACAGCAGCTGCGCGAGCTGACGCTGCTGCCGCTTAATATCAAATATCAGGATGTCGCCGACTTCCAGCGCCACAGCGCGCCAAAGGGGATTGCGCTGGTGATCACCCCTTATGCCACGCCGCTGCCGCTCTACTCACCGCCGCTGATCCACGCCGAGCTGCCGCTGGGCGAACATCAGCAGCACAGTATCCGAACGCTGCTGGAGTCATAATCAGGCCACCTTCGGCCGCAGGAACAGCGCCGGAACCACCAGCAGCGCCATCACCCAGAACACCCCGCCCTGCAGATGCTGGAACAGCACGCCGCACACCATCGTCATCAGGGCAATACCGCCGCCCATCGCCAGCGCCGAGTACACCGACTGCAGGCGGATCACCTCGCCCCCTTCCCGCGCCGCGATAAAGCGCATTGCCGCCAGGTGGCAGACGGTGAAGCTGCCGCAGTGCAGGATCTGTGCGACGATCAGCCAGCCCAGTTCGGTGGAGGAAGCCAGCAAACTCCAGCGCACAATGGCGCAAATGCCCGAGAGCAGCAGCAGGTCGCGCGCGCGCCAGCGGCGGAACAGACGGTTGCTGGAGGCGAACACCACCACTTCAGCCACCACCCCCAGCGACCACAGATAGCCAATCACGCTCGACGAATAGCCCGCTTCCTGCCAGTAGATCGCGCTGAAGCCATAATAGGCGGCATGCGCCCCCTGCATCAGCGTCACGCACAGCAGGAAGCGCCAGACGGCATTTTCACTCAGCATCTGCTTCCACTGCGCCCAGCCCGCATGGCTTAGCGGCTTCTGCGCACCCAGTGGCATGACCGCCGGGCGCAGCATCATGCCGCCGAGCATCGCGATACAGCCCGCGCACAGCAGCAGCAGAATGGCGTGATAAGAGAAGATATTGACCAGCACGCCGGTTAACGCGGAGCTGATGACAAACGCCAGCGATCCCCACAGCCTGACCGGGCCATAAGGCAGCGCGATCTGCCGCTGCCAGGTGGCGGCCAGCGCATCGCTCAGCGGCACCAGCGGCGAGAAGAACAGGTTAAAGCCGACCATCACCAGCAGCAGCCACAGCCACTCGGCCCCCAGCCAGAAGCCCAGCGCAAACAGCAGCGTCAGCGATGCCAGCAGGCGTAGCGCACTGACCAGGCGGGAAGGATTGGTGACGCGGGAAGCGATGAGCAGGCTGCCAGCAAAGCGGGCAATCATGCCGCAGCCGAGCAGCAGACCGATTTTTTCGGGTGCCAGGCCACTCTCTTTCAGCCATACCCCCCAGAAAGGCAGATAGACACCATAGGCGAAAAAGTAGGTGAAGTAGCTTAATCCAAGCCAGTAGGTGGAGCGTATCGTCATTTTCCCTCCGACAAAGTGGAGGCTAATGTACACCGTTGCTGCGGACAAAAAAATAACGGGACACTTTCGTGTCCCGTTATTGTCATAACGCTCTCAAAATCGAGAAGTTATCAGGCGTAAACCGGGAAGCGTGCACACATTTCCAGCACCTGCTTCTTCACGCGCTCGCTCACGCCTTCATCATTGATATTATCGAGAATATCGCTGATCCAGCCGGCCAGCTCGCGCACTTCCGCTTCTTTGAAGCCGCGGCGCGTCACAGCCGGGGAGCCGATGCGGATACCGGAGGTGACGAACGGGCTTTTCGGATCGTTCGGCACGCTGTTTTTGTTAACGGTGATGTTGGCACGGCCCAGCGCGGCGTCCGCTTCTTTACCGGTCAGGTTCTTGTCAACCAGGTCCAGCAGGAACAGGTGGTTATGCGTACCGCCGGAAACCACGTTGTAACCGCGTGCCAGGAACACTTCCACCATCGCTTTGGCGTTTTTCGCGACCTGCTGCTGGTAGGTTTTAAACTCAGGTTCCATCGCTTCTTTGAACGCGACGGCCTTACCGGCAATCACATGCATCAGCGGGCCGCCCTGGCCGCCAGGGAAGACAGCAGAGTTCAGTTTCTTATACAGATCTTCGTCACCGCCCTGCGCCAGGATCAGGCCACCGCGTGGACCCGCCAGGGTTTTGTGGGTGGTGGACGTCACGATGTGCGCATGAGGAACCGGGTTAGGGTAAACGTCCGCAGCAATCAGACCGGCAACGTGCGCCATATCAACAAACAGGTAAGCGCCAACGGTGTCAGCGATTTCACGCATTTTTGCCCAGTCGCACACGCCAGAGTAGGCAGAGAAACCGCCCACGATCATTTTCGGCTTATGCTTCTGCGCCAGTTCGGCCAGCTCGTTATAGTCAATTTTGCCGGTTTCGTCGATGCCGTAAGGGATCACGTTGTACAGTTTGCCAGACAGGTTAACCGGGGAACCGTGAGTCAGGTGGCCACCGTGTGCCAGGTTCATCCCCAGAATGGTGTCGCCCGGCTGCAGCAGCGCGGTGTAGACCGCGAAGTTAGCCTGGGAACCGGAGTGCGGCTGGACGTTGGCATAGTCAGCCCCGAACAGCGCTTTGGCACGGTCAATAGCCAGCTGCTCAACGATATCCACGTACTCGCAGCCACCGTAGTAGCGCTTGCCCGGATAGCCTTCAGCGTATTTGTTGGTCAGCTGCGATCCCTGAGCCTGCATCACGCGTGGGCTGGTGTAGTTTTCTGAAGCAATCAGCTCAATGTGCTCTTCCTGACGCACTTTCTCCTGCTCCATCGCCTGCCACAACTCGGCATCGTAATCGGCAATGTTCATTTCACGCTTTAACATCTGCATCTCCTGACTCGACTGACTATCAACAATAAATGATGGGCAACAGTTTAAACTGTTTAGCACCCTGTTGAATAGCGTCAAGGCTGCCTTTTTACGCAAACGATTGGCTTGCTGTCTGGCAAGGGTTTGTTACGCTTTTTGTCATTTCCTGACAGCGGAGTTTTCCTCATCTGCCTGTTGCGGATTTTTCACCACCACCACCCGCTCCCTTTGGATAAATAACCATCATCATAAAAGGTGTATTTACAATGCATCTCCCAAATTATAAGATGCATTTAAAATACATGTTATGTAGAGCATCAGGAGCCCACCATGCTAGATAGCCACACTATTGCCACCGTGAAATCCACTATCCCCGCCGTCGCTGCGCTGGGTCCGCGTTTGACCGCGCACTTCTATCAGCGCATGTTCAGCCACAATCCCGAGCTGAAAGATATCTTCAACATGAGCAACCAGAGCAGTGGTAATCAGCCTGAAGCGCTGTTTAACGCCGTCTGTGCCTACGCCAGTAACCTCGATAAGCTGGCCGCGCTCGGCCCGGCAGTCGAGAAAATTGCGCAGAAGCACACCAGCTTTGCCATTCGCCCGGAACAGTACGCCATTGTCGGTGAACACCTGCTGGCGAGTATTGATGAGCTGCTGCATCCGGGTGAGGAGATCCTCGCCGCCTGGGGTAAAGCCTATGGCGTACTGGCCGGGATTTTTGTGCAGCGTGAAGAGCAAATCTATGAAGAGGTTGAGCAGAAAGTCGGCGGCTGGCGCGGTGGTCAACGTGAGTTTGTTATCAGCGAAATTATCCCGCGCAGCGCAAAAATCAAGAGCTTTATCCTGACCCCGGTTGACGGTCAGCCCGTCGTGGATTACCGGCCCGGTCAGTACATTACGCTGTGGGTCCGTGACCCGTCATTTGCCAATCAGGAGATCCGCCAGTATTCACTGACGCGGATGCCGAACGGTCGTGACTACCGCATTGCCGTGCGCCATGAAGAGGGCGGCACGCTCTCCAGCTGGCTGCATCAGCAGCAGCCCGGGGTGCGTCTGCACCTGGCGCCACCGGCCGGCGACTTCTTTATCGATATTGCGGCGCAAACCCCGGTGACGCTGATCTCTGGCGGCGTCGGTCTGACCCCCATGCTGGCCATGCTGCACAAGCTGGCGCAGGAAAAACATCAGGCGACGGTACAGTGGTTCCACGCGACGGAAGACGGCGCAATGCATGCTTTCGCAGAGGAAGTCGGCGAACTGGGTCAGCAGCTGCCGAAGTTCTCGCAGGAGATCTGGTATAACCATCCGCAGCCGGAAGATGAAGGCAAGTATCAGCACCGTGGACTCATGAACCTGCTGCCGCTGGAAGCGAGACTCAGCGATCCGGCGATGCACTACTATCTGTGCGGCCCGCTGGCGTTTATGGCGATGGTGGAAAAGAGCCTTCTGCAGTCAGGCGTGGAGAAAGCGCGTATTCACTACGAAGTGTTTGGCCCGCATAAAGCGCTGTGATGCTATCGGGCAGCGGGGGATCTCTCCCGCCGCTGCCCGATCGTCCCGCTGGCTACTTAAGCCTGCGCGCCTCAGCAACCTGCTCTGCGCTGACGGCAGGGGCCTGATTGCTCCAGCTGCTGCGCAGGTAGTTCATCAAATCGCTCATCTGCACATCATCCAGCGTCCAGCCGTAACCGGGCATCGCCTGCGCCATGCCGTGCCGGGTCACTGGCGTCTGCGCACCTTCCAGCACCACGCGCAGTGCGCTCAGCGGGTTTGCTGCCGTCAGCGTTGCATTACCGTCCAGCGCCGGGATGACATGCGCATCGCCTTTACCCTCGCTGCCGTGACAGGTTGAGCAATACATGGCATAGGTTTTCGCGCCCGCGGCGGAAGGAGCGGCAGCGGGCAGCGGGGATGCTGGAGCCGGCGGCAGACTGCGCAGGTAGACGCCGATACTGTTGAGGTCCGCATCGCTGAGATACTGAGTGCTGTGCATCACCACCTCCGCCATGGGTCCGACTACCGCCCCCTGCTTGCTGCGCCCCGTTTTCAGCAGCGCCACCAGTTCATCCTGCGCCATGCCGCGCAGCGACGGCGCAAACCAGCCGTCAAGCTCGGCACCGCTGAGGTAGGCGCTGCGACTTTGATCCAGTGCCTGCTCCTGCAGTGCCCAGCCGCGCGGGGTGTGGCAACTGCCGCAGTGCCCTGCGCCCTGCACCAGGTAAGCCCCGCGATTCCATTGCGCACTCTGCTGCGCATCAGGCTGATAACGATCGTCATTGTGGAACAGGGCATTCCAGATCCCCAAAGGCCAGCGCATTGACAGCGGCCAGGAGATATCGCTGTCGCGATTTGGCTGGCTGCTGGCCGGGACTTCATGCAGCAGATAGTCATAAAGCGCGCGCATATCCTTATCGCTCATTTTGGCATAGGCGGTATAAGGCATTGCCGGATAAAGGTGATGGCCATCGCGAGCGATACCCTGGCGCATGGCGCGGTCAAATTCGGCAAACGTATAGCGGCCAATGCCCTGCTGTTTATCCGGGGTAATATTGGTGCTGTAGATATCACCGGGCGGCGTAGGGAAACGTAGCCCACCCGCCAGCGCTGCGCCGCCGGGTGCGGTGTGACAGGCAGTACAGTCCGCCGCTTTGGCAACATATTCGCCCGGCGACATGGCATGAGCCGCACTGCTTACCAGCAGCAGAACCATCCCTGAAAGTAACGTTTTCATACTCCCTCCCCCGGTGCGTTTTTCCCGTGCACCAGCTCGTTCACTGCCCGCCATGCCTGATCGACCGCCGAATGGGCATAAGGGCTCCAGTCCGAGTCAGAGTTAGCAATTACGATATTACCGACGGGGGCACGGGCGCGCTCAATAATCTTCTGCGCCTCGTACTCATCATCAAATAAGCCATTGATGGCGTAAGAGTAACCGTGCGACCAGCGGTTAACGGTAATCGCCTGAATATCGCGCTGATGGTCGAAGCCTGCCGGCCCAAGCATCGCCTGGAGCTGTTCGCGGATCATCTTTTCATGAGCATCGAACGAGGTGCCCAGCAGCATCGCGCGCCCTTTACGCGACTGCTCGCGGGCGCTGAGGCCGCTGCCTGGCAGAGTCGGCACATACACCATATGCAGCCCGATCGGCTGATTGGGATCGTGGGGGTGCTGATAGCCGCCGAGGCTGACCGGATAGTCAAGCTTAACCCGTGAATAAGGTGCGCCAGGGGCATAAACCTCATGCACGCCCAGTTTGATAAAGGCGCGCCAGTTAGCGATGGCGACCTTGCTGTAGACCAGCGGAGCTTTAACATTCTGCTTCAGCGCTTCCTGCTGCGCCCGCGACATCTGCGGCACCAGATACGGGATCATCATATTGTATCCGGCCATCACCACCTTCCCGGCGCGGACTTTCGTCAACTTTTCACCCGTCATATAGCTGACTTCTACGCCACCGTCGACGTTCACCACCTGCATGCCGGTACTGTTAAGGCGTAGCTTGACGTCAGAGTCCGCCCTGTCCAGCTGGCTGTAGTCAAATTTCGCCCGCACGATATCATTCATATCGTGTCCGGCGGGGTCAACTGCCGGGATCAGCTTGCGCACCAGCAGCCGGGCCAGGGTGGCGTTGCCATCCGGGAAGTGGAAAACATAAGGATCGTCGAGGTCAGCCTGCGATTCAGCGTCCAGCGGCGGCAGCCCCATGCCGTCAAGGCCCGGCAGGTCGCAGATACGCGCATCGCTACAGGCGGTAGCATCAATACCCACCGCCTGGAAATCGTTCGTGGTTTGCTGGAAGTAGCGCATTGCCAGTTCGCTCAGGCCCACTTTATCGCGCAGGAAGGTGGCGTAACTGTGTGTATCCAGCCAGGCGACTTTTTCCTGCTGGCTGAGTCCCGGCAGATAATCTTTCGCCACCGTATGCAGCTCAATCAGCGCGGCGCGATCGCTCTGTGGCAGCGGGAAGTCATTGATAAACGCCTGCCATGAACGTCCGTTCAGGCGATCGCGTGGGATATCATCCGCCACCACTTTGCCCGGGTCGCCGCTGACGACTTTATCCACGCCGAAGTTTTTCTTATCAAAGTAGACGCCGCGACTGAGGCCAAGGTCAGGATAGAAGGTTTTATCGAAGCCCCGCTCCATGGCGTCCAGGCTGATCCCCAGCGTTTTTATCAGGCCCATCATCACCGGGCTGAAGTTGGAGTGCGGGGACTGGAAAGATTCGCTGCCGCCATAGCCAAGGATTGTGCCGTTACTGCTGCTGAGTTCATTACGCTTGGCGTGGCCACCGAAGTCGTCGTGGTTGTCGATCAGCAAAATCCGCTGCGGTTTATCCTGCAGCTGCTGCCAGAAACAGGCGGCGGCCAGGCCGCTAATTCCGGCGCCGACCACCACCAGATCAAACTCCTCGCTGACCGGCAGAGAAGCAAAGTCAAAACTGACGCCATCGCGGCCGAGCCGGTGGGCATTTTCAAAGGAGCCCGGATGGTTGCCGCGCAGTCCGCTCAGCGCCGGTGGGTAATAGAGCGTTTTGTTGGCCTGCAACGGCGAAGCGCGCAATATCTGCAGGGGGGTCAGCCCGGCGGCGACCGTAATCGCGACGCCGTTAAGAAAATCGCGGCGGGTAATAGCCATAAAAAAGTCCTTCTTGATAGTCTGCTCAGCCCTTATGGCTCAAGCGGGCTATTGTCAGCATCAGAAGATCATTGTCAAACCGGGGAGGGTGAACAGCAGCAGAAATAAGGAATTAATAATTTTAAGGGCCTGAATGCTCAGACCCTCAACGACTTCAGCGTAGAAAAAGGCAGCGCTTAGATCGCCTCTTCGTCTTCTTCGCCGGTGCGGATACGCACTACGCGCGACACGTCATAAACGAAAATTTTTCCATCGCCAATCTTACCGGTCTGCGCGGTACGCATGATGGTATCCACGCAGGTATCGACGATATCGTCGGCAATCACAATCTCAATTTTGACCTTCGGCAAAAAATCGACCATATATTCAGCGCCACGATACAGTTCGGTGTGGCCCTTCTGACGACCAAAGCCTTTCACTTCGGTCACGGTCATTCCGGTGATGCCGACTTCCGCCAGCGCTTCACGCACGTCGTCCAGTTTGAACGGCTTGATAATTGCATCAATCTTTTTCATGGCAGACCCTTTTCTCCCCCTCCATCAGGGAAGGGGAACAGTTAACATTGCCGGACAGGTCACGCTGCGCGGTCCGTCTCTCTTTTCAGGCAGCTAAACTACCATAACTGGGCAGCGGAGCGGCACAGAAATTACTCTTTAAAATCGGCAGCATCCAGCTCGTGACGCGACAACAGCTTGTAAAACTCAGTGCGGTTGCGTCCGGCCAGGCGTGCCGCATTGGTGACATTCCCTTTGGTCATCTGTAACAGCTTACGCAAATAATTCAGTTCGAACTGGTTGCGCGCTTCCACAAATGTCGGCAGCGCGGTGTTTTCTCCGGCCAGCGCCTGCTCGACCAGCGCTTCGCTAATCACCGGGGCGGAGGTCAGCGCCACGCACTGCTCAATCACATTCACCAGCTGCCTGACGTTGCCCGGCCAGCTGGCGGCCATCAACCGGCGCATGGCGTCGGTGGAGAAGCTGCGCACGAACGGTTTATGCCGCTCCGCCGACTGCTTAAGCAGATGGTTCGCCAGCAGCGGGATATCCTCCGCGCGCTCATGCAGCGCCGGAATTTTTAAATTCACCACGTTAAGACGATAGAACAGATCTTCGCGAAACTCCTTCTTCTCCATCGCTTTTGGCAGGTCACGGTGGGTGGCGGAGATGATGCGCACGTTGATATCGAGATCGCGGTTACTGCCGAGCGGGCGCACCTTGCGCTCCTGCAGTACGCGCAGCAGCTTAACCTGCAGCGCCTGCGGCATATCGCCAATCTCATCGAGGAACAGCGTGCCACCCTCGGCGGCCTGGAACAGCCCTTCGCGGCTGCTCACCGCACCGGTAAAGGCGCCTTTGGCATGACCAAACAGCTCTGACTCCAGCAGCTGCTCCGGCAGTGCGCCGCAGTTGATGGCAATAAATTCCTTGCCCGCGCGCGGACTGGCGGCGTGGATGGCCTGCGCCAGCACTTCCTTGCCGGTACCGCTCTGCCCGTTAATCAACACGCTGACGTCAGACTGCGCCACCATGCGTGCCTGCTCCAGCAGGCGCAGCATCAGTGGGCTACGGGTAACGATGGTTTCGCGCCAGGCTTCATCACTGCCCGGGGCGCGATGTGCCAGCGCCTCATCAATGGCTTTATACAGCGCATCGCGATCGACGGGCTTGGTCAGGAAGCTGAAAACGCCCTGCTGGGTCGCGGCGACCGCATCCGGGATCGAACCGTGCGCGGTGAGGATGATCACCGGCATGCCCGGCTGCAGCTTCTGGATCTCAACAAACAGCGCCATGCCGTCCATCTCATCCATACGCAGGTCGCTTATCACCAGATCGATGTTTTCGCGGTTTAGCACCCGCAGCGCTTCTGGCCCGCTTTCCGCGGTGGTCACGCTAAAGCCTTCGCTGCTGAGGCGCATCCCCAACAGCTTCAGCAGGCTGGGGTCGTCATCCACCAGCAGCAGGCGGGCCGATTTTTTTATCATGGGTTGGCATCATCCTCTGATTTGATATCCGCCGGCGTGTTGTCGTCCGGTGCGCTTTTATCCGCGCCGTGGCTGCTGCTGTCGGCCGCATCCGGCGAACGGCGGGCTGAGAGCTTGCGCTCGATGTCGGTCAGCGTGTCCAGCTTGCGTCGCGTCACTGCCAGCTCTTTATTAACGGCCATCTGCTGCTGGCGCAGCGCGTCCAGCTGGGCATCGCTGCTCTCCTGCAGGCTGGCATAGCGCGAGCGCTCCTGCGACAGCTGCAGTAATGAACCCTGCCCTTCGCGCCACAGCATCAGCAGCGGACGGACCGCAGAGGGATAATCGTAGCTGTAGCTGTCCAGCCGCTGCAGATAGGCGCGGCGCTCGAGCGGCGTAATATTGCCATTGCTCAGCAAAACGGCCTGTTTGAAGGCGCCGTGCCAGCTGTCGCCCGCCCAGCGTTTAGCCTGCGCGCGGGCATCGGCCGGAGACAGCCGCACCGCGCAGTCCACCGCGCGCAGCCAGTACAGCGGATTATTGACCGCCGTGACATCGACCCAGGACCAGATGTGCTCACAGTCCACGCGTTGGAAATCGACAATTTTGCTCTCAGGTTCGCTGAGATGGCTGGGCAGGCCCTTCACCACGGTTGGCGGCGCGGTCTGGCTACAGCCAGTCAGGCTCAGCCCAAGCAGTGCTGCCAGCAACATTCTGCCCAGGCTTTGTTGAACGCTGGCAGAAAAAAGTGTTAAGCGCATCAGTGTTTCTTCCCGGCGGTGGTATTCAATTCAATGCGGAAGCAGACATCAGCCTCATCGCTGTCGACCAGCTGTAGATCGCCCTCCAGCTGACGCACGCAGTCCTTAGCGATACTCAGCCCCAGCCCGCTGCCTTTAACTGCGCCTTTGCGCTGCAGGTTGCCCTGGAAGAACGGTTCAAAAATCATCGCCCTTTCGGCTTCCGGGATCGCGGTGCCGGTGTTCGCCACCTCAACGGTGACGTGGTTGCCCTGCTGGCGGCTGCGGATCCAGATTTTTCCTGATTCTGCACCGTAGTGTAACGCATTGGAGTAAAGATTATCGATGGCCCGCAGTAACAAAGTCGGCTCTGCGCGGCAGCTCGCCGCCTGCAGATCAATCGCCGTATCAATCAGCTTAGCTCGCGCCGTCAGACTGTGGGTGGAAACCAGCTGGTCGATAAGCGGCCGCAGCGCCACGTCGCTCATCTCCACTGGCCCGTCTGCCAGTTTGCGGTTGTAGTCCAGCAGCTGTTCAATCAGGGTTTGCAGGTGGCGGCTGCTGTCGTTAAGAATGCTGACCACCTCTTTCTGGTCGGCGGTCAGCGGGCCGGCCACCTCATCGGCCAGCAGCTCCGTGCCCTCACGCATGCTGGCCAGCGGCGTTTTCAGCTCGTGGGAGATATGGCGCAGGAACTCATGGCGCTGCGACTCCAGCCACGCCAGCCGCTCGCTCAGCCAGAGAATACGCTGGGCCAGAGAGCGAATTTCACGCGGTCCCTTAAACGCCAGGCTCTGTCCGAGCGAGCGCCCCTCTCCCAGGCGGTTAATCATGCGCTCGACCGCTTTCACCGGGCCGATAATCATGCGGGTAAACAGCAGGACCAGGCCGAGGCTGAGCAGGAACAGGATTAAAGCCTGCCAGCCGAAATACTGACCGCGATCGGCAATTTCGCGCTGCAGCTGCAGGCCACGGGAGAACACCACCTCCCGCGTGGTTTTCACCAGCTGGCCGTTAGCGGCGGAGAATGACTCCAGCACATCGCCTGCGGCTTTTACCGGGCTGCTGTTGAGGCATTTGATCTGGCTGAGCTGGGTAAGGTTCTGGCGCAGATTCTGGTAGGTGCGCATATCCGGCAGCACCGGCGCATGGGCGTCCAGCATCTGGGAATAGCGGCTGCGCTGCGTCTGATACAGGCGGGCCAGCATCGGGTCATCAAGCACGCAGTACTGACGATAGCTGCGCTCCAGCTCCAGCGCGGTGCGCGCCATCGCCTCACTGCGGCGTACGTCGGTTAGCGTCGTGCGGTTAGTGTCCGCCGCACGCTCGCTGAGCGCCGACAGGCTTTCCCAGGCCTGCCAGGCCAGCACCAGCAGCGGCAGCAGCACCAGCAGGAAGGCCATCAGCACCAGCTGGCGCAGAGAGCGGGGAAACAGACGCCATCTCTTCACGGAAGATTCTCTTTGCATAAAGGTAGCGTGATGCTAACGGAGAGTGCGATGGGATGAAAGTGCTACGCCAGAAATGACGATGGCCGGTTCAAAGAACCGGCCATCTGAAGAGGTGGTGCCTAACTCAACGTTACGTCCGATGCTTGATAACGTCACAAGGTGAACGATTATCGGTGGGGTGGACGGCAGGCACCGTATTGTGCGTCATTCTGGATGTTATGAGCTCGCCGCTTGCGCAGGGCTTTCATAACCAGGTGAATGAGCCACTGCACAGAGTATAGCAATTGCCGTGCCAACATTGCAACAAGCATGTTAACCCCCTATAAAACGGCACTTTTTACGATTATCGCCAGCCGCAAAAGCGCGCTTTCTGACCAACCGGTCTGCAAAACTGTCTGCATTTAACGACATCAATCAGAAAAATCGCAGGTAGCAAGCTAAATCAATTAGTTAGGTGTCACCTTTTCACGACACCCGAGAGATTGATTTGTCGTGAAATTGCAACAGAGGCGACAATGGGCAAAACGGGGGCGAAAAAAAACCGGTCTGCCTGGGACCGGTTTGTTAATTAGCGCATCAACTCAGGCTTAGCCCAGCTGCTTACGCGCATTGCGGAAGATGCGCATCCACGGGCTGTCCTCGCCCCACTCTGCCGGGTGCCAGGAGTTGCTGACGGTGCGGAAGACGCGCTCCGGGTGCGGCATCATGATGGTCACGCGGCCGCTTTCGTTGGTCACCGCCGTAATGCCGTTCGGAGAGCCGTTCGGGTTCGCCGGATACTGCTGGGTCACCTTGCCGAAGTTATCCACGAAGCGCAGCGCCACCAGGCCTTTATGCTCCAGCTGGCCGAGGTGCGCTTCATCGCGCACTTCCACGAAGCCTTCGCCGTGCGAGACCGCGATTGGCATGCGTGAGCCCACCATGCCGTCGAGCAGCAGGGACGGGCTGGCAGCCACTTCGACCAGGCTGAAGCGCGCTTCAAAGCGCTCGGACTGGTTACGCACAAAGCGCGGCCACTCTTCGCTACCCGGGATCAGTTCGCGCAGGTTGGACATCATCTGGCAACCGTTACACACGCCCAGCGCCAGGGTCTGCGGACGATGGAAGAAGGTTTCGAACTCGTCACGCACGCGGGCGTTGAACAGAATCGACTTCGCCCAGCCTTCACCCGCGCCCAGCACGTCGCCGTAGGAGAAGCCGCCACAGGCAACCAGCGCCTGCACGTCATCCAGGCCACGACGACCGGCCAGCAGGTCGCTCATATGCACGTCAACCGCATCAAAGCCCGCGCGGTGGAAGGCGGCAGCCATCTCAACGTGGGAGTTAACGCCCTGCTCGCGCAGCACCGCAACTTTCGGGCGCGCACCGGTAGCAATGTACGGTGCAGCGATATCTTCCTGCGGCTTAAAGGTCAGCGCCACGTTCAGGCCAGGATCGCGATCGTCTTTCTTCGCCTCGTGTTCCTGATCGGCACAGCTCGGGTTATCACGCAGGCGCTGCATCTGCCAGGTGGTTTCTGCCCACCAGGTACGCAGCGTGGTGCGGCTTTCGCTGTAGACCGCAGCGTCACCGGAAGTAATGGTGAAGCGGTCACCTTCTACCGCCTTGCCCAGCAGGTGGACGCACTCCGCCAGGCCGTGCGCCGCAAATACCTGCTCAACCGCGGCGCGATCGGCGGCGGCTACCTGAATCACGGCACCCAGCTCTTCGTTAAACAGCGCGGCCAGGCTGTCGCTGCCCAGCGCGGCAATATCGGCTGCCACGCCGCAGTGACCGGTAAAGGCCATCTCTGCCAGCGTCACCAGCAGACCACCATCGGAACGGTCGTGGTAGGCAAGCAGTTTGCCGTCGGCCACCAGCGCCTGGATGGCATTATAGAAGCCAGCCAGCTGCTGCGCGTCACGCACGTCGGCAGGCTTATCGCCCAGCTGACGGTAAACCTGAGACAGCGCGGTAGCACCCAGCGCGTTCACCCCTTTGCCGAGGTCAATCAGCAGCAGGGCGTTATCCACGGTTTGCAGCTGCGGCGTGACGGTTTTACGCACGTCTTCCACGCGGGCAAAGGCGGTGATCACCAGCGACAGCGGCGAGGTCATCTCACGCTGCTCGGTGCCCTGCTGCCAGCGAGTTTTCATCGACATTGAGTCTTTACCGACCGGGATAGTAATCCCCAGCGCCGGACACAGCTCTTCACCGACCGCTTTCACCGCCTCATACAAACCGGCATCTTCACCCGGGTGACCGGCTGCGGCCATCCAGTTTGCCGACAGCTTGATGCGCGTCAGCGGACCAATCTGCGTCGCGGCGATGTTGGTCAGCGCTTCGCCAACGGCCAGACGACCGGAGGCGGCGAAGTCGAGCAGCGCAACCGGAGCGCGTTCGCCCAGCGCCATCGCTTCACCGTAATAGCTGTCGAGGCTGGCGGTGGTCACCGCACAGTTGGCAACCGGGATCTGCCACGGACCCACCATCTGGTCACGCGCCACCATGCCGGTAACCGAGCGGTCGCCGATGGTGATCAGGAAGGTTTTTTCCGCCACGGTTGGCAGGTGCAGCACGCGATTTACCGCGTCGGCAATGCTGATATCATCACGCACCAGCGCCTCGCCTTTGGCCTTCAGCGTGGTGACATCGCGGGTCATTTTCGGGGTTTTACCCAGCAGCACGTCGAGCGGCATATCAATCGGCGTGTTGTCGAAATGGCTATCCGCCAGCGAAAGGTGCATCTCTTCGGTGGCTTCACCGATCACCGCGTAGGGCGCGCGCTCGCGTTTGCACAGCGCATCAAACAGCGCCAGGCTCTGCGGCGCCACGGCAAGCACGTAGCGCTCCTGCGACTCGTTACACCACACTTCCAGCGGGCTCATGCCCGGCTCGTCGTTGAGGATATCACGCAGGTTGAAGCGTCCGCCGCGCTCGCCATCGCTGACCAGCTCAGGCATGGCGTTGGAGAGGCCGCCCGCGCCAACGTCGTGGATAAACAGGATGGGGTTCTCTTCGCCCAGCTGCCAGCAGCGGTCGATCACTTCCTGGCATCGACGCTCCATTTCCGGGTTGTCGCGCTGTACGGAGGCGAAGTCGAGGTCGGCATCCGACTGGCCGGAGGCCATAGATGAAGCGGCACCGCCGCCCAGACCGATATTCATCGCCGGGCCACCCAGCACAATCAGCTTGGCACCCACGGTGATTTCGCCTTTCTGCACGTGGTCAGCACGGATGTTACCAATGCCGCCCGCCAGCATGATCGGCTTGTGGTAGCCGCGCAGCTCTTCGCCGTTGTGGCTGTTGACGCGCTCTTCATAGGTACGGAAGTAGCCGTTCAACGCCGGGCGACCGAATTCGTTATTGAATGCCGCGCCGCCCAGTGGGCCTTCGGTCATGATATCCAGCGCGGTAACAATACGGTCCGGCTTGCCGAAGTCCTCTTCCCACGGCTGCTCAAAGCCCGGAATGCGCAGGTTAGAGACCGAGAAGCCCACCAGACCGGCTTTCGGCTTGGCGCCGCGCCCCGTTGCGCCTTCGTCACGAATTTCGCCACCGGAACCGGTCGCGGCACCCGGCCACGGGGAGATCGCCGTCGGGTGGTTGTGGGTTTCCACCTTCATCAGGATATGCGCCTCTTCCTGATGGAAGTCGTAGTTGCCCTGCTGGTCGGCGTAGAAACGCCCAACCTGAGAACCTTCCATTACCGCGGCATTATCTTTATACGCTGACAGCACGTGGTCCGGGGTTTTCTCAAAGGTGTTTTTGATCATCTTGAACAGCGACTTCGGCTGCGCCGCACCATCAATCACCCAGTCGGCGTTGAAGATTTTATGGCGGCAGTGCTCAGAGTTAGCCTGAGCAAACATATACAGCTCGATATCGTTCGGGTTGCGCCCCAGCTTTTCAAACGCCGCCAGCAGATAGTCGATCTCGTCATCGGCCAGCGCCAGGCCCAGCTTGATGTTGGCCTGCACCAGCGCGTTACGGCCTTCACCCAGCACATCGACGCTTTGCAGCGGCGCAGGCTGATGATGGGCGAACAGGGCTTCGGCCTGGGCGGTGTCGCTAAACACGCACTCCATCATACGGTCGTGCAGCAGCAATGCCAGCTGGCCCCACTGTGCTTCCGTCAGCTGAGGTGCCTGCACATAGAAGGCCAGGCCGCGCTCAAGGCGCAGCACCTGCGGCAGATCGCAGTTGTGGGCAATGTCAGTCGCTTTTGAAGACCACGGCGAAATCGTGCCGGGACGCGGGGTCACCAGCAGCAGACGGCCTTCCGGGGTATGCTCAGCGAGAGAGGGACCGTATTTCAGCAGACGCTGCAGGCGGGACTTTTCATCCTCGCTCAGCGGCGCGCTGACATCGGCGAAATGGACGTACTCGGCGTAAATATCACTCACTGGCAGGTGAGCGTCCTGAAAGCGGGTCAGCAGTTTGTTAATACGAAATGCCGACAGAGCGGGCGAACCACGCAGAATTTCCATCATTAAAGATCTCTCGTCTCGAAGCGCCGGGCGACGCTTCATTGGGCGCAACAGGGAAAACGGGCGCTATTATAGAGAATCCCCACCCGTTACGAAACCGTTTGCGCAGAATTAATCGCCGTGCAGATTTGGCTGAAAAACGCGCAAATCAAGTTGAATTCAGTTGCGGAGCAGCGCGGAGTTGCGCAAAATGCCCCACGCTCAGGACCAATTATAGACAATAAATACTGCCATAAAAGACAGATACCTGAGAGCCACCGAGAGATAACTATTTGAAACGCCTTAAATTAAACTATCTGCTGATCGGGCTGATCACAGTGCTGCTTGCGCTTGCACTGTGGCCCTCGATCCCCTGGTACGGCGGTTCTACCGACCGTATTGCGCAGATAAAATCGCGGGGAGTGCTGCGCGTCAGCACCATAAACTCCCCGCTGACTTACTACACAGTCAATAAATCACCGGCCGGTATGGATTACGAGCTGGCGAAACGCTTTGCCGATTATTTAGGGGTGAAGCTGCAGGTCACCGTCCGCCCGAACCTGAGCGATCTGTTTGACGATCTCGAAGATGACAAAGCAGACGTGCTGGCGGCCGGTCTGATCTATAACAATGAGCGGCTGGCGCGTTTTCGCACCGGTCCTTCCTACTATTCAGTTTCCCAGCAGCTGGTGTATCGCATCGGTGCGCCGCGCCCGAAAAACCTTGGCGATCTGAAAGGACGCCTGACGGTAGCGTCAGGGTCGGCTTACCTCTCAACGCTGCGCGCGGTGAAGGAGCATCAGTATCCCGATCTTGACTGGGCGATCGCCACCGACCAGACACCGCAGGCGCAGCTGGAAGCGGTGGCCGACGGCAAACTCGACTATACGGTGGGCGACTCGGTCACTATTGCCCTGATGCAGCGTATCCATCCTCAGCTGGCCGTGGCGTTTGATATCACCGATGAGGAGCCGGTCACCTGGTATATGCAGCGCGAGGCGGATGACAGCCTGAACGCCGCCCTGCTCGACTTCTTCAATCAAATGGGCGAGGAAGGCGCGATGGCGCGCCTCGACGAGAAGTATTTAGGTCACGTTGGCACCTTTGATTACGTCGATACCCGCACCTTCCTGCGCGCCATTGATGAGACACTGCCGGATATCCAGCCGCTGTTTGAGAAGTACGCGCAGGAGATAGACTGGAAGCTGCTGGCCGCGATCTCCTACCAGGAGTCGCACTGGAACCCGCAGGCCACCTCACCTACCGGGGTGCGCGGCATGATGATGCTGACGCGTAACACCGCCGATAGCCTGAACGTCACCGATCGTACCGATCCGGAACAGAGTATTCGCGGCGGCAGTGAGTATCTGGTACGCATGATGGAAAAGGTGCCGCCGACCATCCCGGAGGATGAGCGCATCTGGTTCGCACTGGCCGCCTATAACATGGGTTATGCGCATATGCTTGATGCGCGCAAGCTGACGGAGAAGCAGAAAGGCAATCCTGACAGCTGGGCAGATGTGAAGATGCGCTTGCCGATGCTCAGCCAGAAGCGCTATTACAGCCAGACTAACTACGGCTATGCGCGTGGCCACGAAGCCTATGCTTATGTAGAGAATATCCGTAAGTATCAGATAAGCCTGGTAGGATATTTGCAGGATCAGGAGCGTAAGCTGGCACAGCAGGCGGCGATGGAAGCCGAACTGGGCCAGGGTTATCCGGCGGTCGAGCCGAAGATTGCGATGAATTAACCGCTGTCGCCTGCCGGGCTGACCGAAAAAAAGGTCAGCCCCTACAACAACTGGCGTTGTGCCTTCTTTTCAGCCCGGCGCTGACGGAAAAAATCACTGAGCAGCGCCGCACACTCTTCGGCCAAAATCCCCTGTTCAATCTTCACCTGATGATTCATGCCCGGGTGGCCCAGTACATCCATCAGTGAACCGGCCGCGCCCGTTTTGGCATCGCGGGCGCCAAACACCAGCCGCCCGACGCGGCCATGCACCATCGCGCCGGCACACATTACGCACGGCTCCAGCGTCACGTACAGCGTGGTATCAATCAGGCGGTAGTTCTCGATCACTTTGCCGCCCTGGCGGATCGCCATGATCTCCGCGTGTGCGGTCGGATCGTGGTGGCCAATCGGCCGATTCCAGCCCTCGCCAATCACCTGCCCGTGGTGAACCAGCACCGCGCCAACCGGCACTTCCCCTTCATCCCAGGCGCGTTGGGCCAGCGTCAGCGCATGGCGCATCCAGAATTCGTCGTTATTGTCGCTCACCTGAGTCTCCGGCAGAAAAAAAGCGCGACATTATATACCAGTTCAGTCCAGTTGCTGTAGCTCACCCGCAGGCGTCACGCGAAAACGGTGCTGGCAGAAAAACAGCAGCGGATTGTCCTGCTTGCTGTCGCTGTAGCCGCTCCATAACTGCAGTGGGGTGCCGATCTGCTCTTCCAGCTGCGCCACCTTTTCATGACCAAGACAGCGCATCGCCAGTACGCGTCCGCCGTGGGCGCGCGCCATCTGGCTGGCGATCAGTTTGACGTGCGGCAGAAATGCCGAATCAAAGTAGACCTGCTCCACCAGCGGCTGCGGGGAGCCGGTAATCAGCCAGACATCGGCATCTTCGCTGCGCAGGTAATCCGTCAGCCGCTGCTGCACCACCGGAAACGCGGTGACGCGCTGGCGAAACCAGCGGGCAAACTGCTGTTCGCGCGCTTGCAGGCGCGCTTCACTGTGGCCGAAGGTGATCGACCACAGCAGCAGGCTCATCGGCCAGCGCGCTGCCCGGCCCTTGATCAGCAGCCCGGCACCTATCACCGGCAGCAGCGGCACCACCAGCAGCAGATTAAGCGGCTGGCGCCAGAGCAGCCAGCGCATAAAGGTGCCGAACATATCCTGCTGGTGCAGGGTGCCATCAAGGTCGAAAAATACCACGCGTCGTTGGCGACTGGATGTCAAACCTTACTCCTCAGGATCGTTAAAGCCCATAAACCAGGCAAACAGGAAACCGCATACAGCAGCTGTCAGCCAGCCTGCCAGATACATCATCACTTTTCCAGCCACAATGGTCAGCGCCAGCGGCAAGCCGGAGAGACCAAAGGTGATCAGGGTAGCGACCTTAGCATAGCTGATTACCGCGCCGCCCACCGCCCCGCCGAGACAGGCGGCGATAAACGGGCGGCCAAGCGGCAGGGTGACGCCGAAGATCAGCGGCTCCCCCACGCCCAGAATGCCAACCGGCAGCGCCCCTTTCACCAGCTTTTTCAGCCGTACGTTACGGGTTTTCAGCAGCACCGCGACGGATGCGCCAATTTGCCCGACGCCAGCCATTGCCAAAATGGGCAGCAGCGCGTTAGAACCGTGTGCCTGCACCAGCTCCACGTGGATTGGCACCATCCCCTGGTGCAGCCCGGTGAGCACCAGCGGCAGAAACGTTCCTGCCAGCAGCGCCCCGACCAGCACGCCACCGCGATCGATAGCCAGCGTGGCACCGTGCGCGATGGCATCGGAGATCGTGCCGCCCAAGGGTTGCAGTAGCACAATCGCCAGCGTGGCAGTAATCAGTGTCGTCAGCAGCGGATTGAGGATCAGCTCCAGCGACTCCGGCAGGCGCGCGCGCAGCCGTTTTTCAATCCAGCACATCAGCGCAACCACCAGCAGCACCGCGATCACCCCGCCGCGCCCGGGCACCAGCGGTTCGCCAAACAGCGTGATATTTGCCAGCGCCGGGCTGGAGAGGATCCCGGCCATTACGCCGCCCAGCGCGGTCGAGCCGCCAAATACGCGGGCGGTGTTCACCCCGACCAGAATATTCATAATGGTGAAAATCGCGCTGCCGAAGATCGCCGCCAGTCCGAGAAGATTAGGATACTGCGTTGCGATATCGCCGACGATATCCGGGCGCTTGATGATGTTAATCACCCCGGTGATCAGCCCGGAGGCGATAAATGCCGGGATCAGCGGGATAAACACGTTCGCCAGCTGGCGCAGTGCGTCACTGAGCGGAGCATGATATTTCGCCTTAGCCCGCGCTCTGTTTTCACGCACGCTGTCGATCGCCGCAGGGGTCATCAGGCTCTGCATCGCCTCCACCACTTTGGCTGCCGCGCCGGGACCGACGATAAACTGGTGCTGGCTCCCCTGCTTGACGTAGCCTTTTACGCCCTCCAGCTGGCGCAAATCGTTGAGCTGCAGCTGCCCTTCATCGCTGACCTCAACGCGCACCCGCGTCATGCAGTTTTCCAGCTTAATGATATTGGCCGCGCCGCCAATGCCCTGCAGCAGCGCCTGCGCCAGTCGGGTAGACTTTTCCATGCCTTATCCTTTCAGTGCCGCACGCAGGAAGCCATGATGCTGTAGCAGGCGCTGTTTAGCCTCAGGGGCTGGGATGCCCGCCAGGATCATCAGAATCGCCGTTTTCACCTCGTGATGAACCTGTTGTAACGCCGCATCGGCCTGCTCGGGCTGGCAGCCGGTGGCCTCACACACCATGCGGCGTGCGCGATCGACCAGCTTGATATTAGTGGCCTGCATATCGACCATCAGGTTTTGATACACCTTGCCGATTTTGACCATCGCACCGGTCGAGATCATATTCAGTACCAGCTTCTGGGCGGTACCGGATTTCAGGCGGGTGGATCCGGTCAGCGCTTCAGGACCAACCACCGGGGAGATAGCGATTTCCGCCTCATGGGCAATTGGCGAGTCGGGATTACAGGAGATTGCCGCGGTGCGGCAGCCCTGCTGGCGGGCATAGCGTAGCGCGCCGATAACGTAAGGCGTGCGCCCCGATGCCGCCAGCCCGACCACCATATCTTTAGCGGTCAGATCCAGCGCCTGTAAGTCGCTGACGCCGAGCTGTTCATCATCTTCCGCCCCTTCCACCGCCTTCAGCAGTGCGCCCGGTCCTCCGGCGATCAGCCCCACCACTACGCCGTGCGGCACGCCAAAGGTTGGCGGGCATTCGGAAGCATCCAGCACGCCAAGCCGTCCGCTGGTGCCAGCGCCCATGTAGATCAGACGTCCACCTGCAGCAAGGGCAGCGGCTGCGGCATCGACGGCAGCGGCCACCTGCGGCAGCGTCAGGCTGACCGCCGTGGCGACGGTGGCATCCTGCTGATTAAATTTGGTGACCATCTCCAGCGTCGACAGATTATCGAGGTCGAGCGTGTCCGGATTGCGCGTTTCTGAGACCAGTGAGCCAAGGTTCATTATTCCCCCTTCTGAATTTTTAATTCTAAAGATAAAAACTATAATGGAATATTTAATTCTTTGCGACGAGGCATTTTCCTGTTTTTAATCATCGCGGCAATAAAATGAAACGCTAGACTTAACGCTCTGCCTGTTATCATTGCAGATAATTCAATATGATGGATCTGAATTCGTAAGAGGAAAAGAGATGAGTTCACTGCTGCGTATCCGTCAGCTGTATCCCAGCCTGGCACTGAATGAACGCCGTCTGGCGGATTTCCTGCTGTCGCAGCCGGACCGTGCGCGCCACCTGACTTCACAGAAGCTGGCTGACGAATCAGGGGTTAGCCAGTCAAGCGTGGTGAAATTCGCCCAGAAGCTGGGTTACAAAGGCTTTCCGGCGCTGAAGCTGGCACTGAGCGAGTCGCTGGCTGACAAAGATGCTATCACCGTGCACAACCACATTCTGAGCGACGATGCGTTAAAGGTGGTCGGTGAGAAGCTGTTTACCGAAAAGCAGTCGGCCATCCGCGCCACGCTGGATATCAACAGCGAGGAGATGCTGCTGGAAACGCTGCGCCTGCTGAAAAATGCCAAGCGCATCGTACTGGTCGGTATTGGGGCTTCCGGCCTGGTGGCGAAAGATTTTTCCTGGAAGCTAATGAAGATTGGCATCAGCGCCGTTGCCGAGCAGGATATGCATGCGCTGCTGGCCAGCGTGCAGGCGCTCAGCCCCGGCGATGTGCTGCTGGCGATCTCCTATACCGGCGAGCGCCGCGAAATCAATCTGGCGGCGCAGGAAGCGCAGCGCATCGGTGCCACCGTGCTGGCCTTCACCGGCTTTACGCCTAACACCCTGCAGCAGTCCGCCAGCCACTGTCTCTACACCGTGGCGGAAGAGCAGACCACGCGCAGCGCGGCAATCTCCTCAACCACCGCCCAGCTGGCGCTGACCGACCTGCTGTTTATGGCGCTGATTCAGCGCGACCCGGAACGCGCCTCCAGCCATATCCGCCACAGTGAAGCGCTGGTGAAAAAACTGGTGTGAATCGTCAGGGGACAAAGTATAATATTCCCGGAAATTTATAAAAAATTCCGGGATTTTAATTTTTGATATATGGAAACTGCATTAATCAGATGTTAATAATCTCACTTTCTTTTAGGGACCCGAGCTTACAGAGACAGATGCAATCACCCTGCTCGCAGAATTTTAATGGACATATAAAATGTTAAACGTAACATTACACTTAAAAAAATCACAACATTTGAACCAGTATATTTACGGGTTTTTAATGCTGCAACGCACTGGGATGCTTAAAATAAAAAGCATCATCCATGACAGCTCATTAAAAAAACATATCCTTCGTGCAAACATACAAGGCTTGAAAATCGTATATGACGCTGAGGATGGGGATCATTTTGAGAGAGGCTTCTTTTCGCAACCTGATTATGAATGGTGTGATTTTTATTATAAAAGAAGCTGCAGTGATTCATTGCTAATGAAATACCCTAAGTGTCGACCATTAACATTCAACTACAGTTTAACGCCCTCGCATAGCAGAATTGACTACCTTAATCAAAGTTTTCGTCGTTTTTTGGGAAAAGGTGATATTCGCCATTACGATCTTGAGGTAACACCTGCTTACTCATCTCAACCCAAGATTCTTTATATCACAGGTTTATGGGATCCTATGGAATCATATGATCCTGAAGTGCAGAGAGAGATTGAAGAGATCACAATGAAAAGAATCTCAATCCTGAGAACTTTAAAACGTCACTATTCTCATTGTGCAACATTTGGTGTTGATGGCGATCGTGATTTCACTCGTCGCGTGGCTGGGGAGTTTATCCTTCCAAAAAAAATGACAAATAGACCTCATTTCATCAGCATGATGAAAACTCATGACATATGCATCACGACTAATGGTTTGCATAATTCGATTGGTTGGCGATTTGGAGAATTTGTAGCTTCTTCCAGAGCTATTATTTCTGAAAAATTACATTATAAAGTTCCCGGGAGTTTTTCTGATGGTGATAACTACCTCAGCTTCAATAATGAAGATAGTCTTTTAAATAATTTATCCAAATTATTGGAAAATCATGACATGCGTTTCTCAATGATGATTAAAAATCAAAATTATTACAAAAAGCATGTGCGTCCGGATATTCTTATAATGAATACGATAATTGAAAGCAGGGTGTAACATATGGCGCTGCTGATCACCAAAAAATGTATCAATTGCGATATGTGTGAGCCGGAGTGCCCGAACCAGGCGATTGCGATGGGGGATGAGTTCTACGAAATTGACGGCGAGCGCTGTACCGAATGCATCGGACACTACGACGCCCCTACCTGTCAGCAGGTCTGCCCGATTGATAACACCATTATTGTTGACCCACAGCGCATTGAGAGCAATGAGCAGCTGTGGGACAAGTTTGTAGAACTGCATACGACAGGTTAATTTTCGATAATCACCGTAGCACAGGCATAATGGCGCTCGTCGGCCAGCGTGACGTGGACGTGTGCCACGCCGAGCTTATTCGCCACTTCCTGCGCGTGCTGGAAAAAGCGCAGGCCGGGTTTGCCCAGCTCATCGTTGTAAACTTCAAACTGATTAAACGCCAGCCCACCGCGGATCCCGGTGCCGAAGGCTTTCGCCGCCGCTTCTTTTACCGCAAAACGTTTAGCCAGAAAGCGCACCGGCTGCTGATGGGCCTGATACTGCCGCCATTCATTATCACTCAACACCCGCTTTGCCAGCCGATCGCCGGAGCGGGAGATCACCCCTTCAATACGGGCGATCTCCACGATGTCGGTGCCGAGGCCGAGAATAGCCATTAGCGACGCGCTTCCCGCATCAGCTGCTTCATCTCTTTCACTGCGTCAGCCAGCCCGCTGAAGAGCGCCCGGCCAATAATTGCATGGCCGATGTTCAGCTCATGCATCTCCGGCAGAACCGCAATCGGCTGGACGTTATGGTAGGTGAGGCCGTGGCCCGCATTGACCTTCAGGCCTTTGCCTGCGGCGTAGGTGGCCGCCTCGGCAATACGTGCCAGCTCGGCGTCACGCTCCGGGCCTTCTGCGGCTTCAGCGTAGGCACCGGTGTGGATTTCGATGTAGGGAGCGCCCGCCGCCACGGCGGCGTCAATCTGGCGATGGTCGGCATCAATAAACAGGGAGACCAGAATACCAGCCGCATTAAGGCGCTGTACTGCCGCCGTCACTTTATCCTGCTGGCCGGCAACATCCAGCCCTCCCTCGGTGGTCACTTCTTCACGCTTTTCCGGCACCAGACAGCAGAAATGCGGCACGACCTCGCAGGCGATATCGACCATCTCATCGGTGACGGCCATTTCCAGGTTCATGCGCGTCTGAATGGTCTGACGCAGAATGCGCACATCGCGGTCGGTGATATGACGGCGATCTTCGCGCAGGTGTACGGTAATGCCATCGGCACCGGCCTGTTCGGAGACAAACGCCGCCTGTACCGGGTCGGGATATTGCGTGCCGCGCGCATTACGCACGGTGGCCACGTGATCGATATTAACGCCTAACAACAACTCAGCCATGACAGTCCTCAGATTATCGCGAAGGGTTTTGTCGAGTGTACAACGTTCAGCAGCCCGAAGGGTATGACCTGTGGCTATTCGTCCGCGGCTGGCGCTGCGTCCGCTGGTTTTCTCGGCAAAAACTGACGAAAAAGCTCGGTGCTCTTGAGAGGTTTACCGCCAAGGTAAGGCTTCAGCGCAATGCGGGTGAAGCGCTTGGCGGCGCGCAGGGTATCGGCATCGGGGAATTCACGCTGGTAGAGCGCGCGCAGGTGGCGTCCGGTAAAGCTGCGGTTGTTCACCACCAGACTGGCAATAAAGCCCTTCTCTTCACGATAGCTATAGGTCATCTCATCGGCGACCTCTTCGCCGCTGCCCGCGCAGTGCAGGAAATCAACGCCGTAGCCAAGATGGCCGAGCATCGCCAGCTCAAAGCGCCTCAGCGTAGGTTCCGGCGAGCCGGTCACGCCTGCCAGCCCCTGAATGCAGTGCAGATAGTCAAAAAACAGCTCGCTGAAAGCCGTTTCGTGTTCCAGCACGCGGGAAAGCAGTTCGTTGACGTAGAGACCACAGTAGAGAGTAATACCGGAGAGAGGCAGCGCCAGAGAGACAGGTTCAGCCCCGCGCAGCGTTTTCACTTCGCCGCGACCGCCCCAGCGCACCAGCAGCGGGGTGAAAGGCTGTAATGCGCCCTTCAGGCTGGAGCGTTTGGAACGGGCACCTTTGGCCAGTACCCGTACCCTGCCGTGCTGTTCGGAGAACAGGTCAAGCAGCAGGCTGGTTTCGCTCCAGGGGCGTCCATGCAGGACAAACGCGCGTTGCCAGCCTTCCATCAGGTTCAGAGATCGTCGGTATAGCCCAGGCTGCGTAAGGCGCGTTCGTCATCCGCCCAGCCGGACTTCACTTTCACCCACAGCTCGAGGTGAACTTTCGACTCGAACATATCTTCCATATCACGGCGCGCTTCAGTGCCGATCACTTTGATCTTGGCGCCTTTATTACCGATGACCATTTTCTTCTGACCTTCGCGCTCCACGAGGATCAAACCATTAATGGTCAGCCCGCCGCGCTCGTTGGTCACAAACTGTTCGATTTCTACGGTCACCGAGTACGGCAGTTCCGCGCCGAGGAAACGCATCAGCTTTTCGCGGATGATTTCGGAGGCCATAAAACGCTGCGAACGGTCGGTAATATAATCTTCCGGGAAGTGGTGCTCAGCCTCCGGCAGACGCTTACGCACGATGCTGGCGATGGTATCAACGTTGTCGCCCTTTTCGGCAGAAATGGGCACCACGTCCATAAAGCTCATCTGCTGCCCCAGGAACTGCAGGTGCGGCAGCAGAATGCTTTTGTCCGTGAGGTTGTCAATCTTGTTGATCGCCAGCAGCACCGGCACGCGGCCATCTTTCAGCTTGTTCAGCACCATCTCGTCATCGGCGGTCCATTTGGTGCCTTCAACCACGAAGATCACCATTTCAACATCGCCGATTGAGCTGCTGGCAGCGCGGTTCATCAGGCGGTTGATCGCCCTTTTCTCTTCCATATGCAGGCCGGGGGTATCGACGTAGATCGCCTGATAATCCCCTTCAGTATGGATGCCCATAATACGGTGGCGCGTGGTTTGTGGCTTACGCGAGGTGATGGAAATCTTCTGCCCCAGTAACTGGTTCAGTAGTGTAGATTTACCAACGTTCGGGCGGCCTACAATAGCAATAAAGCCGCAATGGGTAGTTTGTTCGCTCATTCAATTCCCAGCTTAATCAGCGCCTGTTCGGCCGCTGCCTGCTCAGCTTTGCGTCGGCTGGAGCCGGTTCCCACAACCGGTTCTGCCATGCCGCTTACCTGGCAGTGAATAGTAAATTCCTGATCGTGCGCTTCGCCACGCACCTGTACCACCAGATAAGATGGTAACGGCAGATGACGACCCTGCAAGAACTCCTGCAGACGCGTTTTTGGATCCTTTTGTTTATCGCCCGGGCTGATCTGATCGAGACGACTGGCGTACCAGTTGAGGATCAGCTGCTCTACCGTCTGGATATCGCTGTCGAGGAAAACCCCGCCAATCAGCGCTTCCACGGTATCCGCAAGAATCGATTCACGACGGTAGCCGCCGCTTTTCAGTTCACCCGGCCCCAGGCGTAAACATTCGCCCAGGTCAAATTCCCGTGCCATTTCAGCCAGCGTGTTGCCACGCACCAGCGTGGCGCGCATGCGGCTCATGTCGCCTTCATCCACGCGCGGGAAGCGCTGATAAAGGGCGTTAGCAATGACGTAACTCAGAATTGAGTCGCCCAGGAATTCCAGTCGTTCGTTGTGTTTACTGCTGGCGCTGCGGTGAGTGAGCGCCTGCTGTAACAATTCCTGATGGGTAAAAGTGTAGCCCAGCTTTCGTTGAAGCTTGTTAATTACGATGGGGTTCATGCGTTACCAATTTCTGAATGCGTCAATTATGCTGCACACGGAACAGGGCTGAGCCTGTACACCAACACGATCTGTTTCGTGTGCAGTGGCCTGGTATACGACCAGGCCACCCGTAGTTAATGTTGCCCGCTGGCAAACATTAGTGAATACCGCCAATCCTGCTGAGACGAACGCCCGTTGGCCATTCCCCTTCCTGCTTGTCAAAGCTCATCCAGATGGCGGTGGCTTTGCCTACCAGATTACGCTCCGGGACAAAGCCCCAGTAACGGCTGTCTGCGCTGTTGTCGCGGTTATCACCCATCATAAAGTACATGCCTTGCGGCACGACCCAGCTTGACTGCGGCTGGCCCGGCTGCTGGTAATATGAACCCGGCTGACTCTGCGCCTGGGTTACCAGCAGGATACGGTGGGTGACATCGCCCAGCGTCTCGTTGCGGGTGGCTAAACGCAGGCCGCCCTGCATCGATTCGCCCTGTGGTACCTGATAGAAACCGTTGCCAACTTCGTTACCGCTGAAGCCGCTAAAGGTCTGAATAAAGTCGCTTGGCTGCACGTCTGAATAGGTCACTGCCAGCGCTTTATCGCACGGCGTGCCGCCATCACAGGCGGGCTGAATTGAGACCGTTTTGCTCAACGGATCGTACACCACGCGGTCACCCGGCAGGCCAACAACGCGCTTAATGTAATCCAGGCTCGGATCTTTCGGGTATTTAAATACCGCGATATCCCCGCGCTTCGGATGGCCAGTTTCGATCAGCGTGGTCTGAGTAATCGGATCTTTAATCCCGTAGGCGTATTTCTCTACCAGGATAAAGTCACCAATCAGCAGCGTTGGCATCATTGAACCGGAAGGGATCTGGAACGGCTCATAGATAAATGAGCGCACCACAAACACCACGAACAGCACCGGGAATACCGATGCCGTGGTTTCCACCCAACCCGGCTGCTTGTCAGCCTTGGTTTCCGCAATGCCTTCGGCCTGCGCCGCCGCGCGTTTGGCGCGACGGGCCGGCGCCCATTTGAACTTATCGATGCACCAGACAATACCGGTGACGAGCGTTGCTATCGCCAAAATCAGGGCGAACATATTAGCCATTCCAGTTCCCTCAAAGCCCGAATTCGGGCTTATTTGCTGTCTTTACCTACGTGCAGAATGGCCAGGAACGCTTCCTGCGGCAACTCAACGTTACCCACCTGCTTCATACGTTTCTTACCGTCTTTCTGTTTCTGCAGCAGCTTTTTCTTACGGCTGACGTCACCGCCATAGCACTTAGCCAGCACGTTTTTACGCAGCTGTTTCACCGTTGAACGGGCAATAATGTGGTTGCCAATGGCCGCCTGAATCGCGATGTCGAACTGCTGACGCGGGATCAGGTCTTTCATTTTCTCGACCAGCTCGCGGCCGCGGTACGGCGCGTTGTCGTTGTGGGTGATCAGCGCCAGCGCATCGACGCGCTCGGAGTTAATCAGAACATCAACGCGCACCATGTTGGACGCCTGGAAGCGTTTGAAGTTGTAGTCCAGCGACGCGTAGCCACGGGACGTTGACTTCAGACGGTCGAAGAAGTCGAGTACCACTTCCGCCATCGGGATTTCATAGGTCAGCGCAACCTGGTTACCGTGGTAAACCATGTTGGTCTGCACGCCGCGCTTCTCGATACAGAGCGTAATGACGTTGCCGAGGAACTCCTGCGGCAGCAGCATGTGACACTCGGCGATGGGCTCGCGCAGCTCTTCAATGTTGTTCAGCGGCGGCAGTTTACCCGGGCTGTCCACATAGATGATCTGGTTGTCGGTGGTCACCACTTCGTAAACCACGGTAGGTGCCGTGGTGATCAGCTCGAGATCGTACTCACGCTCCAGACGTTCCTGGATGATCTCCATGTGCAACAGACCCAGGAAGCCACAGCGGAAGCCAAAGCCCAGCGCGGTAGAGCTTTCCGGCTCATAGAACAGGGAAGCATCGTTCAGGCTCAGCTTGCCAAGCGCATCACGGAAGGCTTCATAGTCGTCAGAGCTGATGGGGAACAGACCGGCGTAAACCTGCGGCTTCACTTTTTTAAAGCCTGGCAATGCTTTGTCAGCGGGGTTACGTGACTGGGTCAGAGTATCCCCGACCGGAGCGCCAAGAATGTCCTTGATAGCACATACCAGCCAGCCTACTTCACCACAGTTCAGCACGTCGGTATCAACGCGCTTCGGCGTGAAGATACCCAGACGGTCAGCGTTATAAACCTGACCGGTGCTCATCACCTTAATTTTGTCGCCTTTACGCATGGTGCCGTTTTTGATACGCACCAGCGAGACGACGCCAAGGTAGTTGTCGAACCAGGAGTCGATGATCAGCGCCTGCAGCGGGGCTTCCGGGTCACCTTCCGGCGGTGGAATGTCGCGCACCAGGCGCTCGAGCACGTCAGGCACGCCGATACCGGTTTTCGCTGAACAGCGCACCGCATCAGTGGCATCAATGCCGACAATATCTTCAATCTCCTGCGCCACGCGATCCGGATCGGCCGCCGGCAGGTCAATTTTGTTCAGTACAGGTACGACTTCCAGATCCATTTCCATCGCGGTGTAGCAGTTTGCCAGGGTCTGAGCTTCTACGCCCTGCCCGGCATCCACCACCAGCAATGCACCTTCACAGGCCGCCAGCGAGCGCGAAACTTCATAGGAGAAGTCAACGTGTCCCGGAGTGTCGATAAAATTGAGCTGGTAAGTTTTACCATCGGGTGAATGGTAATCGAGCGTCACGCTCTGCGCTTTAATGGTGATGCCGCGCTCACGCTCTAAATCCATGGAATCCAGAACCTGCGCAGCCATTTCGCGTTCGGTTAACCCGCCGCAAATCTGGATCAGACGGTCAGAGAGCGTGGATTTACCGTGGTCGATGTGGGCGATGATAGAAAAGTTTCTTATGTGCTTCATTATTGAGATTTTTCTGCCTTACAAATTCTGGAACTCTCGCGATGCGAAGCAGGAGAGCGTGATATCACAGGCGGACACTGGCCCGAAAGGCAGCATTCTACACTACATATCAAAGGGGTGGAATCTTCGCAGGCAGGCAATAGTGCACGCAAAGGCATATCAACGAGGAAATAAGATTTGAACCAGCGTGGAACGGGGCTGACGGCAGGATAAACCCGCCGCCAGATTCGAGGCCAGTCAGGCATCGGTAGTGACGTGCAGCGCGTCAGGAGGCAGTGCAACGCTGAGGATCACCGGCTGGAAAGAGGCTGAACGGCCCAGAATGCTGGAGATACCTTTTGCAATAATAAAACCGCCCACGCCGCCCAGCAGCGCGCCGCTGGCCGCGGCCAGATCGCTGTGGAACAGCATCTGGAAAACGCCGGCCAGGACGAATAAACCGATAAGCGGCGTCATATAAACCAGAAATGCCGAACTCAGCAGGCTGGTTTCGGCAATGCCTAATTCAATACGCTGGCCCGGCTGCAGCGGCTCGACGCTGGTGATTTTCATCACGTGCGCATTTTTTGGCCCCAGCTTGTTCAGCATATGGCTGCCACACCCCTTGCGGGCAGAGCAGCTGCTGCAGGAAGTTTTCATTTCGGAGTGCAGTGTGGCAATACCATTCTGCCACGAGACCACCGTCGCCCATTCTCTCATCATGGTGTTTTACCCATCGTCACGCTGTCAGCAATACGTTTAGCGGTGGCAGGAGGCAGTTCGCCCACTACCGTAATTTCCGCATTATTACGCACTTCAGTCTGCACCGTACGACGCCCAGTGCGCAACTGCTGTGGCGAACTGCTTTTATCCGCCATCGTCACGTTGATGGAAAAACTGAACAGACCATCGGAGTAGAGCCGGGATTCCACCGGGCGATCAAGCGAAGGTAGCTGGCGGCGGCTCTGGGCGATCTCTTTCATTCCGGCGGGCAGCCAGCCAGCTTTCCAGTTGAAGGTCACCGCACCGCTGGTAGGTACCGAAAGCACCGGCGGCAGCTTAGCGGTTTCCAGGCCCTGCATAATCTTACGTACGCCGTCATCCACCGCGAAGCTGACCACGCGGTACTGTTCCAGCGTCTCGCCGTCGCGGTCCATCAGGTCAACCCGCAGCGGCAGCTTAGTGTCGCTGTCCAGCCAGACAATGTAACCGTAGCGCGTACCATCACGCGGCACGATGCGGATCACTTCGCACAGCTGGTCGGCAATGCGCGTGCGGCCAACGGAGACAAAATCATAGGTCGCGGCAAGCTGCTGAAAATCGGCATACACCAGCGCCGGCAGCGAATCAACAATGTGATCCCCGGTCATGGTGAACGGTTCCAGCCCCGCTTCAAAATAGCTGACCTCATTGCCGCGCTGGATAATCTCACGGCGCGGCCCATCCATCTGCAACAGCTGGGCAAAGACTTTGTTGTCGATAACGGTATGACGGTAGCGAAGCGATTCAATGCCCATGCGGGAGACATTGATATAGGCAAGTTCGTAACTGAGAGACTGGCTGGCCTGCTCCATCTGTTGCAATAGTGCCCCGGACGGCGTTTGCGCGGCCGGGGCGACAGAGGAGTACATCAGGCTGCCAGCCATAAGGCTGACTGCACACCAAAGCTGCTTCATTACTGCGATTGCATTCCTAACGACTGGTTACCTGGAACCTGAGCAGCAGCCTGCTGATCGGGGCTTTGCTCAAACTGCAGCTGTTCAGCATGCAGACGGCGTTGCAGTTCATAGTCCTGCAGCAGCGCATTCACGCGGCGGCGCTGGTCCTGAACCTGCTGGTTAGCGTTGCTATTGTTAGTGTTCGCGTTGTCTGCGGGCACACCCAGGCTAACCTGGGAAGCCTGCCCCATCATCGGCAGCGTGTTAAACACCGGGGCGTCGGAAGACTGACCGACCACCGGTTTATTGTACTGCTGCACGCCGACAATCACGGCCAAAGAAACGCAAGCGGCGACGCCAACCTGAGTAATCTGAGCTGCCCACGGGCGCACTTTTGCCCAGAACGGCATCACGGCAGCCTGTTCAGGTTTAGGCTGTGCTTCAACAATCAGAGGAGTGACTTTCTGCGCTGGCTCGTTCTCAATCGCCGCCATGACGCGCGCGGAGATATCAAAATCGAGCAGCTGAGGAACATCACCGCGCAATGTGTCGCGAATCAGGTGATAGCTCTCCCAGTTTTTCTGCAGCACAACGTCTTTAGACAACGCGGAAATGGCTTCATTATCCAGCGTTTCACCGTCCATCAGAGCGGAAAGTTGTTCTTTCTGCATACCTCAATACCCTTCCTGTGTCCGCTATCGCTAGCGTTGGATAAGCGGTTGAATTTTATTATCGATAGCTTCACGGGCGCGGAAAATACGGGAGCGAACAGTCCCTACCGGGCAATCCATGATCACGGCTATCTCTTCATAGCTCAGGCCATCGAGTTCACGCAGGGTGATAGCCATGCGCAAGTCTTCGGGTAACGTCTCGATGGTACGAAAAACGATTTGTCGCAACTCTTCTGACAACATTAAGTTCTCAGGGTTCGATATTTCTTTCAGTGCTCCCGCACTTTCGAAATTTTCTGCATCGATCGCGTCCACATCGGTAGACGGCGGGCGGCGCCCCTGAGCAACCAGATAATTTTTGGCCGTATTGACGGCAATCCGATAGAGCCAGGTATAGAAAGCACTGTCGCCCCGGAAAGATTCCAGCGCACGATAGGCCTTAATAAACGACTCCTGCACTACGTCAGGCACGTCTCCTGAGGGGACATAACGGGAAACCAGGCTCGCCACTTTATGCTGATAGCGAACTACCAGTAAGTTGAATGACTTCTGATCTCCTTTCTGTACTCGCTCTACGAGAACCTGATCCGTTAACTGCTCGCTCATCCGAGGTAAATTCTCCCCAAATCTGTCTTCACGCGTAATCGCACTTCCAGCAATAACTCAATCTTTTCGAGCAAGCATGCGGTTTGAGTCGTCATCATCAGGAAAGTTCCATTACGCCATTATTTTTGTGTTGCCGCCGGGGGACAGGACAAATCAGCACGCTTTTTTATGCATTCTTACGGATTTGTCGGCCACTGCCTCTCTTTGTTCCTGAAACAGTGAAGCTCAGGAGCCCAACAGCCGTCGCAGAGTACCGCAAGGAGCCTCAGTTTTCACCCTATAATCACGACAATAAGTGAACGTTCGTAATATTAAACGCCCTCTTACGCGAATTTTTCAAAAAGATGTCGTTTTTGTGACGAGCACTATTTGATTTGGCTCCCACTCTCGAGCGTGGTCGATAAAAAGCCTTTTTGCCTGGTTAATTTGAGTGCTATGCTCAGCAAACAACCTGTTTAGTAAATTAAACACCATGACTCTCTCTTCCGATTATAGCTGTGACGTGTTGATTATTGGCAGCGGCGCAGCGGGCCTTTCGCTGGCGTTACGGCTGGCCGAAAAACATCAGGTCACCGTGCTGAGCAAAGGCCCGGTCAGTGAAGGCTCCACGTTTTATGCTCAGGGCGGTATTGCCGCGGTGTTTGATGAAACTGACAGCATCGAATCACACGTGGAAGACACCCTGATTGCCGGCGGCGGCCTGTGCGAACGTGAGGCCGTCTCCTTTATCGCCAGCAACGCCCGTCACTGCGTGCAGTGGCTGATCGACAACGGCGTGCTGTTTGATAAAGACACCCCGGCCAACCATGAACAGCCCTACCACCTGACGCGTGAAGGCGGCCACAGCCACCGCCGCATCCTGCACAGCGCCGACGCCACCGGCAAAGCCGTGGAAACGACGCTGGTCAGCCAGGCGCTGAGCCATCCGAATATTAAGCTGATTGAACGCAGTAACGCCGTTGACCTGATTGTTTCCGATAAAATCGGGCTACCGGGCGAGCGCCGCGTGGTGGGCGCCTATATCTGGAACCGCAAGCGTGAAGCGGTGGAAACCTGCCGCGCCCGCGCCGTGGTGCTGGCAACCGGCGGCGCGGCGAAAGTCTATCAATACACCACCAACCCGGACGTCGCCTCCGGTGATGGTATCGCGATGGCCTGGCGTGCAGGCTGTCGCGTCGCCAACCTTGAATTTAATCAGTTCCACCCAACCTGCCTGTTCCACCCGGATGCACGCAACTTTCTGCTGACCGAAGCGCTGCGCGGTGAAGGGGCCGTACTCAAACGCCCTGACGGCACGCGCTTTATGCCTGACTTCGATGCGCGCGGCGAGCTGGCCCCACGTGATATCGTGGCGCGGGCGATTGACCATGAGATGAAGCGGCTCGGCGCTGACTGCATGTATCTGGACATCAGCCACCAGCCGCCGGAATTTATCCGCGCCCATTTCCCCACCATTTACGAAAAGCTGCTGACGCTCGGCTTTGACCTGACGAAGCAGCCGATCCCGATTGTGCCTGCGGCGCACTACACCTGCGGCGGCGTGATGGTCGATCGGCAGGGCCGCACCGATCTCAGCGGCCTGTATGCTATTGGTGAGGTCAGCTACACCGGCCTGCACGGCGCTAACCGCCTGGCCTCAAACTCGCTGCTGGAGTGCCTGGTGTACGGCTGGTCAGCCGCCGGGGATATCCATCGTCGCCTTCCGGACGTGCCGATGGTGGCGGGGTTACCTGCGTGGGATGAAAGCCGGGTCGATGATTCGGACGAGCGCGTGGTGATCCAGCATAACTGGCACGAGCTGCGGCTGTTTATGTGGGATTACGTCGGTATTGTGCGCACCACTAAACGCCTTGAGCGCGCCCTGCGCCGCATCAACACGCTGCAGCAGGAGATTGACGAATATTACGCCAATTTCCGCATCTCCAATAATCTGCTGGAGCTGCGTAACCTGGTTCAGGTCTCCGAACTGATGGTGCGCTGCGCGATGGCGCGCAAGGAGAGCCGCGGGCTGCACTACACGCTGGACTATCCGGAAGCGCTGGATGAAGCGCTGCCGACCATTCTGCAGCCGCAGCTGAACGATTAATTAGTGGAACCTTTCTTTAGCGGAATAAATAGAAATCGCGGGTCAGGCTACAGTGCGCTTCAGAGTACTGCTGGTCTGGCCCGCGAATCGTCATCCGGTCCAGCAGTTGTTCACCCGCTTGCGGGGAGAGCGCCAGCAGCACGCGGTTTGGTGGCCGCGTCTCGTTATCAGACACGTCGGTGCGAAAACGCAGATGCCAGCCGCGCTGCAGCGCCAGCTCCACCAGCTTACTCCCGGCTGCTTCCGGCAGGACGACGCAGAAAAACCCCTCTTCAGCGATCAGATCCTCAGCACACTTCAGCAATACATCGTGCGTCAGGCTGGCGGTGTAGCGCGCGGAAGCCCGCTGCGGGCTGGCGCACTCCGATCCCGGCGCAAAATAGGGAGGATTGCTGACAATCAGCGAATAGCGCTGCACGCAGCGTTCGCTCCAGCTAACAATATCCGCCTGGTGCACATGCACTCTGCCGGGCCACGGCGATGCTGCGACATTTTCTTTGGCCTGCCCGGCTGCCGCTTCATCCAGTTCCACCGCATCAATTTCGACGTTTTCAGCGGTTCTCTGCGCCAGCATCAGGGCAATTAAACCACTGCCGCTGCCGATATCCAGCGCGCGCGTAACGTTCGCCACCGGCGCCCAGGCGCCCAGCAGCACGCCATCGGTGCCGACCTTCATCGCACAGCGATCGTGAGCAACAAAAAACTGCTTGAAGGTAAATCCGTTGGCGCGAAGAATGGCTTTCTGTTGTGACATTTGACTGACCTGAAAGGGAAACGGCGCTAGCATAGGACAATCCGCGATGAAGGAAAAGTCATTAACTCGACACAAACAGATGAAGATCGCGCTCAATCTGTCTATAATCAGCGCCCCAAACTGAGGTAGACCATGACTGTAACCACTTTTTCCGAACTCGAACTTGACGAGAGCCTACTGCAAGCCCTGCAGGAGAAAGGCTACACGCGCCCTACTGCCATTCAGGCAGAAGCTATTCCGGCAGCACTGGAGGGTCGCGACGTTCTGGGTTCGGCACCAACCGGTACAGGCAAGACTGCGGCCTACCTGCTGCCCGCGCTGCAACATTTGCTCGACTTCCCGCGTAAGAAGTCCGGCCCGCCGCGCATTTTGATCCTGACCCCGACCCGGGAACTGGCGATGCAGGTTGCAGACCAGGCGCGTGAGATGGCGAAACATACCCACCTTGATATCGCCACCATCACCGGCGGCGTGGCGTTTATGAACCACGCCGAAGTTTTCAGTGAAAACCAGGATATCGTGGTCGCCACCACCGGCCGCCTGCTGCAGTACATTAAAGAAGAAAACTTCGACTGCCGCGCGGTGGAAACGCTGGTGCTGGATGAAGCCGACCGCATGCTGGACATGGGCTTCGCTCAGGATATCGAAACCATCGCCGCCGAAACCCGCTGGCGCAAACAGACGTTACTGTTCTCCGCCACGCTGGAAGGCGAAGCGATCAAAGACTTCGCAGAACGCATTCTGAACGAGCCGATCGAGATTGAAGCCGATCCGGCACGCCGCGAGCGTAAAAAAATCCAGCAGTGGTACTACCGCGCGGACCATATCAAGCATAAAACCGCACTGCTGATCCACCTGATGAAGCAGCCGGAAGTGACCCGCGCCGTGGTATTCGTGCGCAAGCGCGAGCGTGTGCACGAGCTGTGCGGCTGGCTGCGTGAAGCGGGCATCAACACCAGCTACCTCGAGGGGGAACTGGTGCAGGCCAAGCGTAACGAAGCGATCAAACGCGTGGTTGAAGGCCGTGTTAACGTGCTGGTAGCTACTGATATCGCCGCACGCGGCATCGACATCGACGATGTCAGCCACGTGTTCAACTTCGATATGCCGGTCACCGCAGATACCTACCTGCATCGTATTGGCCGTACCGGCCGCGCAGGTAAAAAAGGCATCGCCATCTCCCTGGTGGAAGCCCACGACAACATGCTGCTGGGCCGCATCAGCCGCTACATCAAAGAGCCGTTGAAAGCGCGTACCATTGATGAGCTGCGCCCGACCACCCGCGCTCCGAATGAGAAGCTGAAAGGCAAACCGTCGAAGAAGGTGCTGGAAAAGCGTAAGCAGCAGAAAGAAAAAGAGAAGGCCGAAGAGAAACCGCGCGTGAAAGAGCGCCATCGCGACACCAAAAATATTGGTAAGCGCCGCAAGCCAAGCGCTGCGAAAACTGACAGTGCGGAATAATCACACTGCATAACAAAAAACCGCCTCCAGGGGCGGTTTTTTATTGGCTGATGATGAGCCAAAATGGACCATAGCGTTAAGGATATCGTCCAGCCAGCAAAAAGTCTCAACCTCAGCAGTCTCTCAGCAAAAAAACAGGCCTAAAAACCGCCGATTATCAGTTGAGTAGACAACAAAAGCGGATGGCGCGATATTCGCCATCCGCTTATTTACCGACGGCTGTTAATGCTTAAAGGCTTTCAGTAAAGGTACGCGTAATCACGTCACGCTGCTGTTCTGGCGTCAAAGAGTTAAAACGCACGGCATAACCGGAAACGCGAATGGTCAGCTGCGGATATTTCTCCGGGTGCTTCACCGCCTCTTCCAGCGTTTCACGGCTCAGGACGTTGACGTTCAGATGCTGACCGCCCTCCACGCGCACCTGCGGTTTCACCTCCAGCGGGATTTCACGATATTCGATTTCACCGAGATCGCTGACCGGTACCACCTGATCTTCGCTGTAGCCGGCTTTAGCACACACGCAGCGTGCTTCCGCTTTGTCGCTGTCCAGCAGCCAGAAAGAGTTCAGCAGGGCATTATTGGTTGCTTGAGTAATTTGAATTCCGGTAATCATGTTGTTGCCTCCCAGGCAATGGGCGCTGAAGAGAAGCTCAGCGCCAGGTTGATGGATAAACCCGTAATTGACTGGGATCTGTATACCAGCCTGCGAATAAGGCCTCTTTGATGCAAATCAAGCCATCGCTGGCACACTCGCTGGGTGATTGAGCAACTTTCTGTTTTATATCAATTTTAGCCGGATAATAATTTCTTCAATTCGTGTAAAAATTCAATTATTTTTTAAGTGTCACCCCGTGGGAAAGCGCGTTAAGCTACGCCCTTTGATGACGTTAAGGAGACGGTAATGGTCAATACCATGACCTGGCACGATGTGCTGGCTGAGGAAAAAGAGAAACCTTACTTTAAGGAGACGCTGGCCCGGGTAGCGGCAGAGCGTGCGGCTGGCAAAACCGTCTATCCCCCGCAGAAAGATGTTTTTAACGCTTTTCGCCTCACCGAACTGGGCGCGGTAAAAGTGGTTATTCTGGGTCAGGACCCTTATCACGGCCCCAACCAGGCGCATGGACTGGCCTTTTCCGTACTGCCGGGGGTCGCAGTGCCCCCTTCGCTGGTCAATATGTATAAAGAGCTGGTGACGGATATTCCCGGCTTCCAGCGCCCGAATCACGGCTTCCTTGAAAGTTGGGCACTGCAGGGGGTGATGCTGCTGAACACCGTGCTGACGGTGGAAGCCAGCCAGGCGCATTCGCACGCCAAATTCGGCTGGGAAACCTTTACCGATAACGTTATTGCCGCCATTAACCAGCATCGCGAAGGCGTGGTCTTTCTGCTGTGGGGCTCGCACGCGCAGAAGAAAGGCAGCATTATTGACCGCCAGCGCCACCATGTCCTGCAGGCGCCGCACCCTTCCCCGCTCTCCGCGCATCGCGGCTTTTTTGGCAGCGCCCACTTTTCCAAAACTAATCAGTGGCTGAGCGAGCATGGCGAAACGCCGATTGACTGGGCACCGCAGTTACCGGCTGAATAACTCGTAAGATCAGGGGGAAGCCGCCCCCTGAAAAATAATTTCCCTGCTGAATCACTTACATTTCCACACGCTTAACTGCGAATTCCATCACAACTTCTTATCAAGTTTTGCCCTCACCTGCCGATGGGTTCGAAGTCGAGGAGCATAAAAATGCTCCCTTTCTGGCTCGAACCAACTTAGGGGTAAATCAATGTCATCGCTAAAGAATATGAAAGTAGGCGTGCGGCTGGGTGCTGCATTTGGCCTGGTGATCCTGTTATTGATCATCGTCAGCGCTACCGCAATTATTAAGACCAGCAACATTAATCATTCCATCGACAGCATCATCAGCGACCGCTACACCAAAGTCCGCCTGTCGTTTGACGTGCGCGACGGCGTTAACGACCAGATCAAGTTTCTACGCGGAATGGTGCTGGACGCCGCCAACCCGGGTGCTAACGATAAGCGTTTTGCTCAGCTGAATGCGGCAACCGCCAAAACCAATGCGGCGATTGAAAAAATTGCCCAGCTGCAAACCACGCCAGTCGGCATTAAGAAGATCAAGGATGTGAAAGCGGCCGCTGCCCTGTTCGAGCAGGATAAACAGGATCTGCTGGATCTGATCCGTGCGCGGGATATCACCAATGCTACCGAAGTGGTGCTGCGTAAAATCACCTCCACCCAGAATGCCTTCCTTGATATCGTGGTGGCCTTTGCCGACTCGCAGTCTGGACAGCTGCAGGCCGAAGGCGTTAAGGCGGTGAAGGATGGCTCAACGGCGATAAAGATCACGCTGATCTTCTCCGCGCTGGCAATGATTGCGGCGGTGCTGCTGGGCTATTTCCTCACCCGTTCTATCGTACGCCCGCTGCGTGAAGCGGTAAAAATTGCCGAAAATGTCGCGGCGGGCGATCTGCGCAGCGCCATTCATGTCACCTCAACGGACGAAACCGGCCAGCTGATGCAGGCGCTGAAGAACATGAATGAAAATCTGCAGAAAATTGTCTATGAAGTGCGCTCCGGCACCGACCTGATTGCCAGTGCCTCCAGCGAAATTTCGGCGGGCAATATGGACCTCTCTGCCCGTACCGAGCAGCAGGCCAGCTCGCTGGAAGAGACCGCTTCGGCAATGGAACAGATCACCTCAACGGTGAAGCAGAACGCCGACAACGCACGCCAGGCCAACCAGCTGGCCGCACAGGCTTCACAGGTTGCCTTGCAGAGCGGCGATGCGGTGAAACAGGTGGTCAGCACCATGGAGATGATTAACGGATCGTCGAAAAAAATCGTCGATATCATCAGCGTGATTGACGGCATTGCCTTCCAGACCAATATCCTGGCGCTGAACGCCGCCGTTGAAGCCGCACGCGCTGGCGAGCAGGGGCGCGGTTTTGCCGTTGTTGCCTCCGAAGTACGCAGCCTGGCGCAGCGCTCGGCTTCCGCCGCGAAAGAGATCGCGCAGCTGATTCAGGACTCGGTGAGTAAAGTTGATGAGGGTGGCAAACAGGTGGCGAAAGCAGGTTCCACCATGGATGAAGTGCTCTCCAGCGTGAAAAGCGTGACGCAGATTATTGGCGAAATCTCGATTGCCAGCGCCGAACAGAGCAGCGGTATTGATGAGATTAACATGGCGATCACCCAGATGGACCAGGTGACCCAGCAGAACGCCGCGCTGGTCAACGAGTCAGCCGCGGCCGCGCAGTCGATGCAGGAGCAGGCAGATCAGCTGTCGGTCGCGATCCGCGCATTTAAGGTCAACGAACCTGCATTCCAGTAAGCGCGCATAAAAATAGCCGCACAAGGCGGCTATTTGGATACTGCAGGAGCGACCGGGGAAAAGGTCGCCCCGTGCAGGCATTAAGCTTTGGCTTTGGCGACGGCAACCATCGCCGGGCGCAGCAGGCGACCGTTCAGGGTATAACCGCGCTGCATCACCATCAGCACGTGGTTTGGTGCGACCTCTTCAGACTCCATCATCGACATCGCCTGATGCACTTCCGGGTTGAACGGCACATTGGTGTCGCCAACCACTTCCACGCCAAACTTTCGTACCGCACCCAGCAGTGACTTCATGGTCAGGTCGATGCCTTCAATCATCGAAGCCAGTTCCGGGTTCTCTTTATCGGCCACTTCCAGCGCGCGCTCCAGGCTGTCGATCACTGGCAGCAGCTCGTTGGCGAATTTTTCCAGCGCAAATTTGTGCGCTTTTTCCACATCCAGTTCGGCACGGCGACGGATGTTTTCGATCTCTGCCTGAGCACGCAGCTGCGCATCGCGCACGCCACCCAGAGAGTCGGCCAGCTGTGCTTCCAGTTCAGCAATACGCTCATCACGCGGATCCACCACTTCTGCTGTTTCCGCGTCCTGGTTTTGTGCCTGCTCCATCTCGATTTCGTCTGAAACTTGCTCGTTTGGTGTGTTCTGTTCTTTACTACTCATGAATTTCTCCGCGTTTGTGCATATTCATCTCGCTGGTTCGCTTATTATGGGGATCAGAATCGCGGTTTCAAGGGAACCAGTCACATTGTCGGGGCAGTTTACCTCGTAAGGAATGCCAGTAACATGAATACCCACTTCAACTGCATCGGGATCGTCGGCCATCCACGCCACCCCACCGCACTCAGCACCCATGAAATGCTGTATCGCTGGCTGACCGGGAAAGGCTATCAGGTCATTATTGAGCAGCAGATCGCGCGCGAGTTGAAACTGGATGGCGTCCTGACCGGAACGCTGGCGGAGATTGGCCGCAAGGCCGATTTGGCGGTGGTGGTCGGCGGTGATGGCAATATGCTGGGTGCGGCGAGAGTACTGGCGCGCTATGACATCAAAGTGATCGGTATCAACCGCGGCAACCTGGGTTTTCTCACCGACCTTGACCCGGATAATGCGCAGCAGCAGCTGGCCGACGTGCTGGAAGGGGAATACTTCGCTGAGAGCCGCTTCCTGCTGGAAGCCCAGGTTTGCCGCCAGTCCGGCACGCCGCGCATTGGCACGGCGATAAACGAAGTGGTGCTGCACCCGGGCAAAGTGGCGCATATGATCGAATTCGAGGTCTATATTGACGAGAACTTTGCGTTCTCGCAGCGATCGGACGGCCTGATCATCTCCACGCCGACCGGTTCCACCGCCTATTCCCTCTCGGCCGGCGGGCCAATCCTCACCCCGTCGCTGGATGCCATTGTGCTGGTGCCGATGTTCCCGCATACCCTGTCGGCCCGCCCATTAGTGATCAACAGCAGCAGCACCATCCGCCTGCGTTTTTCCCATATGCGCGGCGACCTGGAGATCAGCTGCGACAGCCAGATAGCGCTGCCTATCCAGCAGGGAGAAGATGTACTAATCCGCCGCAGCGATTATCACCTGAACCTGATCCACCCGAAAAATTATAATTATTTCAACACGCTAAGCTCAAAGCTCGGCTGGTCAAAAAAATTATTCTAAAAAGCGTGCTGCCTGAGTTTACTGTTTATAAAACCAGTATATACTGTATGAAAAACCATATCTGTGTTTTCATACAGGAAAGACAATTATGCTGGCACAACTGACCATCAGTAACTTCGCGATTGTTCGCGAGCTTGAGATCGACTTTCAGCGCGGAATGACGGCTATCACCGGGGAAACCGGTGCGGGTAAATCCATCGCCATTGACGCGCTGGGTTTGTGTCTGGGTGGTCGTGCCGAGGCTGATATGGTGCGCCAGGGGGCAGCACGAGCCGATATCTGCGCGCGCTTCTCCCTCAAAGATACCCCTTCCGCGCAGCGCTGGCTGACGGACAACCAGCTGGATGACGGTAACGAATGCCTGCTGCGCCGGGTGATCAGCAGCGACGGTCGCTCACGCGGCTTTATCAACGGCACTGCGGTGCCCCTCTCCCAGCTGCGTGACCTAGGCCAGGCGCTTATCCAGATCCATGGGCAGCACGCGCATCAGCTGCTGCTCAAACCTGAACACCAGAAAACCCTGCTGGATGCCTACGCCGGTGAGCCTCTGCTGATGCAAAACATGGCGCAGCATTATCGTCAGTGGCACCAGAGCTGCCGCGCGCTGGCGCAGCATCAGCAGCTGGCGCAGGAGCGTGAAGCGCGTCGTGAGCTGTTGCAGTATCAGCTGAAAGAGCTGAACGAGTTTGCGCCGGTCAGCGGCGAATATGAGCAGATTGATGAGGAGTACAAGCGTCTGGCGAACAGCGGGCAGCTGCTCTCGACCAGCCAGCAAACCCTGCTGATGCTGGCCGATGGCGAAGAGAACAACCTGCAAAGCCAGCTGTATACTGCGCGCCAGCTGATGAGCGAGCTGATTGAGATGGATGACAAGCTGAGCGGCGTGTTTGCCATGCTGGAAGAGGCCGCGATCCAGATCAGTGAGGCCAGCGATGAGCTGCGCCACTACTGTGACCGCCTCGACCTTGATCCCAACCGTCTACACGAGCTGGAGCAGCGCCTGTCGCGCCAGATTAGCCTTGCGCGCAAGCATCACCTCGCGCCGGAAGAGCTGCCCGTCTTTCATCAGCAGCTGCTGGCAGAACAGCAGCTGCTTGACCAGCAGGAGAGCGACCAGGACGAGCTGAGCGCAGCCGTCAGCGTGCACTATGCTGCTGCCCTGAGCTGCGCACAGCAGCTGCACGAGCGTCGCACTCATTTCGCCAACGAGTTGAGCGGGCTGATCACCGACAGCATGCATACGCTGTCGATGCCGCACGGCCGCTTCAGCATTGAAATTCAGTTCAATCCGGACCACCTGACGGCGGAAGGCGCAGACCGTATCGATTTCCGCGTCAGCACCAACCCTGGCCAGCCGGTTCAGCCGCTGGGCAAAGTGGCATCGGGCGGTGAACTGTCGCGCATCGCGCTGGCCATCCAGGTGATCACCGCACGTAAAATGGATACGCCGGCGCTGATTTTCGATGAAGTGGACGTGGGTATCAGCGGGCCAACCGCCGCGGTGGTCGGTAAAATGCTGCGCCAGCTGGGTGAATCTACTCAGGTGATGTGCGTGACGCACCTGCCGCAGGTTGCGGGCTGTGGCCACCAGCATTTCTACGTCAGTAAAGAGACCGACGGCGCGATGACCGAAACGCATATGCAGCCGCTGGACAAGCGCGCCCGCCTGCAGGAACTGGCGCGTTTACTGGGCGGCAGCGAGGTCACGCGCAATACGCTGGCGAACGCCAAAGAGCTTTTAGCCGCCTGAGCATTGCACTTTTTTACCGGATTGTGGTCATATCGTTGCTTCGCAGAGGTTTTAAACTGCGGAAAGGTTTATTATCATCGGCAGCTTACACTGGTATCGTAGTTGCACACTGATAGACCCATGTCCTGGAGCGGCTTGTTTCAGGGAGTCCGGGGATACGAATATAGCCACAAAGGAATAAACATTGATTATGCGCTGTAAAACGCTGACTGCTGCCGCGGTGGTTCTTCTGATGATGACCGCTGGATGTTCCACTCTGGAGCGAGTGGTTTACCGCCCGGATATCAACCAGGGCAACTACCTGGTCGCCAATGACGTCGCCAAAATCCATACTGGCATGACCCAACAGCAGGTTGCTTACACGCTGGGCACGCCGATGATGCACGACCCGTTTGGTAAAAACGTGTGGTATTACGTATTCCGTCAGGAGCCAGGCCACGAGCCGGTGAAACAGCAGACGCTGACCCTGACGTTTGATCAGAACGGTACGCTGACCAACATTGATAACAAACCTGCACTGAGCAAAAACGAAGGTTAATCCTCTGTTCAGCCAGGGGCCGCCCTTGTTTTCCGGTCGGCCTGTAAAAAAATAAGGCGCTCAATGCGCCTTATTTTTTTGCTGCCCGTTCCGCCCGCTGGCGGCGCAGATCTTTCGGGTCGGCAATCAGCGGCCGATAGATTTCGATGCGGTCACCGCTCTGCACTTCATCCTGCAGCTTCACCGGGCGGCTGAAAATCCCCACCTTGTTCTGCTGCAAACTGATGTCGCTGCGTATCTCCAGCAGGCCGGAGGCGATGATCGCCTGCTCTACGCTGCTGCCTTCCGGCACTTTGACGCTGTAAAGATACTGCTTGTCCGGCAGTGCATACGCCACCTCCACCACGATATCAGGCACTGTAGACCTCTTTCGCCCGCTGGGTAAACGCCTGTACCATGCTGCTGGCCAGCTCTTTAAAGATGCGACCAAATGCCAGCTCAACCAGCATGTTGGTGAACTCAAAGTCCAGATTCAGCTCAACCTTGCAGGCTTCTTCGCTCAGCGCAGTAAAACGCCAGCCGCCGTTTAGCTTGCGGAACGGACCATCAACCAGCTGCATATGGATGCTTTGATTATCGGTCAGCGTATTACGGGTGACGAAGGTTTTACTGATGCCGGCTTTGGAGACGTCAACTGAAGCGGTCATCTGGTCATCGCTGGCGTCCAGCACCCGGCTACCGGTGCAGCCCGGTAAAAACTGCGGATAGCTGTCGACATCGTTAACTAAGCGGTACATCTGCTCAGCACTGTACGGCACCAGCGCGGAACGACTAATCTGGGACATAACGATTCCTGTCAATTTCTAGAACTTATCAATAATACCATTGCCAGCAATCAAACAAAAATTCTCTCCGGCCGGGCATCTGCTAGAATACCCGTTTCCCCCGTCAGCGGCTTTACAGGGGATGCCATTAATCACTGCTTCATGTACACTAAGTAGCACTATGACAAAGAAAAAAGCACATAAACCCGGTTCCGCTACCATTGCCATGAACAAGCGCGCCCGCCACGAATACTTCATCGAAGAAGAGTTCGAAGCCGGGCTTTCGCTCCAGGGATGGGAAGTCAAAACTCTCCGCGCCGGTAAGGCCAACATCAGCGACAGCTACATCATGCTGCGCGATGGCGAAGCCTACCTGTTTGGGTCAACTTTCCAGCCTTTGAGCGTCGCCTCTACGCATTATGTCTGCGACCCGACGCGCAGCCGCAAGCTGCTGCTGAAAAAACGCGAGCTCGACACGCTGATTGGTAAAGTTAACCGTGATGGTTACACCATTATTGCGCTGTCGATGTACTGGAAAAACGCCTGGGCTAAGCTGAAAATCGGCCTGGCTAAAGGTAAGCGCGAGCACGACAAGCGCGATGACATCAAAGATCGTGAGTGGAAATTAGACAAAGCACGTATCATGAAACACGCTAATCGCTAACCTACTGGTACAGCGACAGGTTTTTCTGATATACTGCGAAACAGTACTTGGGGCTGATTCTGGATTCGACAGGATTTGCGTAGCCCTAGGAGCATGCCGAGGGGCGGTTTGCCTCGTTAAAAGCCGCAAAAAAATAGTCGCAAACGACGAAAACTACGCACTAGCAGCTTAATACCCTGCTTAGAGCCTTCTCTCCCTAGCTTCCGTTCTTAAGACGGGGATCAAGAGAAGTCAAACCCAAAAGAACTCGTGTGGATACCCGGCCTGGGGTTGAAGCACTAAAACTAATCAGGCTAGTTTGTCAGTGGCGTGTCTGTCCGCAGCTGGCCGGCGAATGTAAAGACTGACTAAGCATGTAGTGCCGACGGTGTAGTAATTCTGGACGCGGGTTCAACTCCCGCCAGCTCCACCAAATCTTTTCGCGGCGGTTCCAGAGCCGACCGCAGAAGTCCTGAAAGCCCACAAGGTTAACGCCGAGTGGGCTTTTTTGTGCCTGTAACAATCGATACTCCTTCGGCAAAATTTATCCTTATTCGTACACTCATTTACGCAGGCTAACCTGATGGCACGGACACCCTCCCTACACCAGCATTAACATTATTCTTACAAAAGCCATTGATAAAGCTTTGAAATAGTACGATGGCAACAAACTTTTCAGGGTAGTGAAAACGACCGGTAAAAACTTTCACGCTTCCTTTATCAACAACCAGTCACAAACAGTGCGCTTTATCGGCCTCGCTGCTTTCCTCCCCTTTCACGGGTAGATGCCAATCGCATATGCGCCGATTATCGTTCCATACTCAATAACAAGGAGCATCCCCTGTAAGCTTATTTCAGTTGCTCAGCAGGGCAGTTTGGCAACACCTGAAAGCTGGTCAGTTACGGCCACCTGTCATGGCTATTTCGTCTTATTTTTGGTGCCTGATAACTCCGGTCGTAGATTGTCCTGCAGCTGTACAGACAGTTTAATCCGGGAACGGTGAGGTGACGGCTTGCGAGTAATGTTTTTACCCTTATATCGCGTCGGCCAGATCATCCTCGGGAGAAGACCAATCCGGTCTGCGATGATCCACTCCCCTTTAGGCCACGGACGTTTCAATGCATTTGCCAGCGTTCCGGAAGCCATTCCATTTTCTCTGGAAAGCTGCGCCAGGCTGACTCCTGTTTTTCTGACTTCCGCAATAATATCCGCCGGATGCCAGTCACTTTTTAAGTTCCTCGCAATCATTATTCCCTCCATTTCCTGTTAGCAATTCCCATAATGCGGACAGGTATCTTTTCAACAGGAGCGGAGGAACGCACAGAGTTAACAGTACTCAGATTGTTACGGGTACCTCATGTCTTTTTAAAAGCTCTAATAAAATAGTGTCCCTAACCATCTAAAAAAACGACAGATTCACAGCGCTCAAAGAAACTCTGCGGAATGTAATTCGCTATGTTATTGGCATGACAGTATTCAATAAGTTGCGAGCGACTTCTCACATCGGCCTTGGCGAAAATGTTCTGAATATGGTTACACACCGTTCGCACGGACAGACTGAGCTTCTGGCCAATACTTTTAGTCGTATAGGATTGCAGAACGTAAAAAATAATCTCCCATTCGCGTGGGCTGAACAGTTCGGCGGGTGGCGTGAATATGAGCGACGTCGGAACCTTTATCTTGTTCAACTGCGCGAGCAGCAGCGTGTCTACAGGCCTGCCGTGAAATATGGTTCCGCAAACGATTTTGTCTTCACCAATGATTGGAAACTTGTCGAAAAACCAGGGCTGCAGGTGCAATTGTTTTTCGTAGGGATGCACTTCGAATGCCGTCACCCGGTCGCGGCGCGCTTCACAAGCCCTGTCATGCTCCCGAAACTGCTTCTCAAATTCTGCCGTGCTGGCAGGCAGTTCCCCGTCATAGCGCCCTTCTGCTGAGAACGTGACGGGAATATTAAGGAGTTGTTTAAAACGAGCGTTCACGTAGATAAATCTGGACAGGTGATCTTTTGCACCCCAGGGTTCGTCGCTGTCTTCCCAGAAAGGAATAAGCGGATAAATGATTTTTTCTGCTGCTGTTAATTCACTCATGACCCTTCCTTATCCAACACCGGCAAAGCAACCAGAGTGAAGTAGCTCCGCGTGATAATTTACACATAATGTGCGTGTCAAGAATGAAGTGCGGGCAATCATGTAACGATGGCGAAGTAAATAAAACCTTGAGCGTCCGCATGAATCCTTAAAGTTATCAGCTACAGAATTTTGGAAATTTTAATTTTGGTGCAACAGGTACAGCAGCGGGCATTCCAGCTGATATAATTTTGATGGGCGCAGGATGGGCGCAGTCTCGTGCGGGGACCAGTCAGTCGAACTGGGGGCACTGGTACAGCAAGCCACCTTATGGTGATGATCCCCGTGACCAGTTCTGGATAAAACAGGGAATTGATTATGCTAGGCAACACGGTTTTTAAGCGTCTGCATTGCGCTTTCACTCTCATTCTACTTATGATCGTTGTTGCTGGCGGGGTCGTTTTCTATTCTGAGCGCATATCACCAGACGATAAACTTTTCAGCGAGCAGCAGCTTACCCCCAACACCTGGCTCTACATTACTAAGTACCACGATGGCGGCGCCACCGTTGGCGAGGTCTATCGCTACTACCTCAACAAGCATCTTGATAAACCACTGCCTGTGCTCAGTGATAGCGCGCCATTCTTAGTCAGCGATCGCAGCAATGCCATGATTAATGCCGTGGGTGATCGCATACTGGTCAGATTTACCGGTAAGATCTACAGCTTCTCAAACTCTGCGTCTTTCTATGATGGCGAAACTCCGGTTATGCCGCTGATCGATTTGAACTCGACGGCTACCGGGCGTTATGGTTCGTAATTACGAAAGAATTCGTTCTGAGATATTCTTCCTGGAACAACAACAGTCACTGCACTAACAGTGCCTGTTTCTATTGTTTCAGCTAGCCAATAAGTGCACCTCACTCTCCAGCCGTAAACTCAGCATCTCAATGCGTTCCACCAGCACCCACAGCAAGATATCGCGGGCTATAGGGTGAGTGAGTTCGGTGATCGCAAAGGCGAGAGCGCGGCACTGGTCGCATAACTCAGTGGTTTCTAGCGGGGTGTAATCATATATTCCGTCATTCATCATGGTTATCTCGAAGCAATCATTTAGATATATGCGCAATTTATGGCGCATATTGCCGAGATACAGTGTCAGGACGCCAATCCTGTCGCCGGATTTTGCCGACGCATGGCTACCTTAATCCCCACAGAAGCACTTATTCAAGCACACACGATTTGTTGCAGCCGATTCTGGAAGGCGGCGCATAAAACGTAAAAACTACGCGTGCCTAAACAAACAAGTCGCGACTCGCTAACCGCATTTATAAGCGTCGCGTGACGAGGAGCGGGGAATGAAAGGCGGTAAAGAACGTGTATATATCCAGGTTAACCCGCCTTCATACACCGGATCGTTCGGAAAAGGCGATCGGCCCCTACGATATGAAAGCTCGCAAATCTTCCTGGCATCGTCGCTGTTTAAAACCCACAGCGGGCACGCTGTTAGCAGGGATGAGGCCTGCCGGAGGTAAGCCGGACGTCACGCGGCAGGGATGCCGCGTGCCGAGGCCCGCAGGGAGCGTCTTTTGCCGTTCCGGCGTGCTCTGGCTGGCCTCAGACCGGGTTGCTGATCGTATCGCGATGGAAGTCATTTGGGCGAGGGGTCAAAGGAGGTTCCCTGTGGCATATCAAAGCCCCGGAATTCTGCCGGAGCCTCTGCGGGTCGATCGGAAAAGATGATCGACCCCTACGGAATATGAAGGATCGGAGACCGACCGAAAAAGAGGATAGTCCCCAAAGGTATGAAAGCTCTCGAATCTTCCTGCCATCGCCGCAGCTTAAAACCCACAGCGGGCACGCGGTTAGCAGGGATGAGGCCTGCCGGAGGTAAGCCGGACGTCACGCGGCAGGGATGCCGTGTGCCGAGGCCCGCAGGGAGCGGCTTTTGCCGTCCCGGCGTGCTCTGGCTGGCCTCAGGCCGGGTTGCTGATCGTATCGCGATGGAAGTCATTTGGGCGAGGGTTTACAGGATATTCCCTGCGGCATATGAAAAGCCCCTGATTTTTGCCGGAGCCTCTGCGGGTCGACCGAAAAAGATGGTCGACCCCTACGGTATATGAAGGATCGGAGACCGACCGAAAAAGAGGAGCGTCCCCATCGGAATATGAAGGATTAGAGACCGACCGGAAAAGACGGTCGCCACCACAGTATATGAAGCCCACCTATCTTCCTGCCATCGTCGCGGCTTAAAACCCACAGCGGGCACGCTGTTAACAGGGATGAGGCCAGCCGGAGGTAAGCCGGACGTCACGCGGCAGGGATGCCGCGTGCCGAGGCCCGCAGGGAGCGTCTTTTGCCGTTCCGGCGTGCTCTGACTGGCCACAGACCGGGTTGCTGATCGTATCGCGATGGAAGTCATGTTGTGCGGGTTTACAGGATGTACCCTGCGGCATATGAAAAGCCCCTGATTTTTGCCGGAGCCTCTGCGGGTCGACCGAAAAAGATGGTCGACCCCTACGGTATATGAAGGATCGGAGACCGACCGAAAAAGAGGAGCGTCCCCAACGGAATATGAAGGATTAGAGACCGACCGGAAAAGACAGTCGCCACCACAGTATATAAAGCCCACCGATCTTCCTGCCATCGCCGCGGCTTAACACTCGCAGCGGGCACGCTGTTAACAGGGATGAGGCCAGCCGGAGGTAAGCCGGACGTCACACGGCAGGGATGCCGCGTGCCGAGGCCCGCAGGGAGCGTCTTTTGCCGTTCCGGCGTGCTCTGGCTGGCCTCAGACCGGGTTGCTGATGGTATCGCGATGGAAGTCATATTGGTGCGGGTTCACAGGATGTACCCTGCGGTATATGAAAAGCCCCTGATTTTTGCCGGAGCCTCTGCGGGTCGACCGAAAAAGATGGTCGACCCCTACGGTATATGAAGGATTGGAGACCGACCGAAAAAGAGGAGCGTCCCCAACGGAATATGAAGGATTAGAGACCGACCGGAAAAGACGGTCGCCACCACAGTATATGAAGCCCACCTATCTTCCTGCCATCGTCGCGGCTTAAAACCCACAGCGGGCACGCTGTTAGCAGGGATGAGGCCTGCCGGAGGTAAGCCGGACGTCACGCGGCAGGGATGCCGCGTGACGAGGCCCGCAGGGAGCGTCTTTTGCCGTTCCGGCGTGCTCTGGCTGGCCTCAGGCCGGGTTGCTGATCGTATCGCGATGGAAGTCATGTTGGTGCGGGTTCAAAGGAGGTTCCCTGTGGCATATCAAAGCCCCGGAATTCTGCCGGAGCCTCAGCGGGTCGACCGAAAAAGATGGTCGACCCCTACAGTATATGAAGGATTGGAGGTCGACCGATAAAGAGGATCGCCCCCAACGGTTTATGAAGGATCGGAGGTCGACCGGAAAAGATGGTCGCCCCCTACGGTATGAAAGCTCTCGAATCTTCCTGGCATCGTCGCTGCTTAAAAACCACAGCGGGCACGCGGTTAGCAGGGATGCCGCGTGCCGAGGCCCGCAGGGAGCGGCTTTTGCCGTTCCGGCGTGCTCTGGCTGGCCTCAGGCCGGGTTGCTGATCGTATCGCGATGGAAGTCATTTGGGCGCGGGGTCAAAGGAGGTTACCTGTGGCATATCAAAGCCCCGGAATTCTGCCGGAGCCTCAGCGGGTCGACCGAAAAAGATGGTCGACCCCTACAGTATATGAAGGCTTGGAGACTGACAGGCAACAGCGGTGCCCTAACTCGCTACCCGGAACACCTTCACCATGCTTGCCAGATGGCCGGCGTCCTGCTCCAGCGTGCTGGCATCGTTCGACGACTGGCGTACCAGGTCGGCGTTCTGCTGGGTGGTGGTGTCCAGCTCATGGATCGCCTGGCCAATCTGCTCAATGCCTTTACTCTGCTGGTCAGAGGCTTCAGCAATATCACTCATCAGCTGGTTCACCTCGCTGACCTGCTGCAAAATCTCGCCCATGTTGGCACCCGCGTGGCTGACACGCTCGGTGCCGGTTTTCACCCGGCTGCGCGACTCATCAATCAGCCCGGCAATCTCTTTCGCCGCCTCGGAGCTGCGCTGCGCCAGATTACGCACCTCCCCCGCCACGACCGCAAAGCCGCGACCCTGGTCGCCGGCGCGTGCCGCTTCAACTGCCGCGTTAAGCGCCAGAATATTGGTCTGAGCGGCAATGCCGTTGATCACGTTAGTAATGTCGTTAATGCGCTCCGAACTCTCGGCGATCTCATTCATCGTGGCCACCACTTCCGCAATCACTTCCCCGCCCTTAGTCGCGTTGGTGAAAACGCTGTCCGAAAGCTGGCTGGCTTTTTTAACGCTCTCGGTGGTGTTTTTTACCGTCGCGGTAATCTCTTCCATACTGGCTGCGGTCTCAACCACCGCGCAGGACTGCTGATGCGTGCGGCGATCGAGGTGCTGATTGCGCAGGGCGATCTCACTCGACGCCTCCTGCACTTTGCTGACGATAGTGCGAATACCGCCCACCATGCTGCTGAGCTGCCCGTTCATTGAGCGCATAGCCCGGCTCAGCTGCGCCACTTCATCAATATTGCTGCTGGCGTTGAGCCGTAAAGTTAAATCCCCGCGCTCAATATGCTCCGCCAGTGACACCGCCTGATGCAGCGGGGAAATCAGCTTGCGCCGCACGATGAATAGCATCCACGCCATCAGCAGCAAAGTGAAAACCAGCAGCGCAGCGCCAATCGCCATGCCGGAGCGGAAGTTGCTGCTCGCCGTCTCGTTCAGCCGCTGCGAGTAACGCTCATGCAGCAACAGCTCGGCATCGAGGTTTTTCTCAAACGCCCGCGTCAGTTCGCCCACTCTGAGCAGCGCACGATTATAGGCAGCGTTGTCATTGCGCTCTGCCGCCGCCAGCATTGGCTGCAATCCCTGCTGGCGCAGAGTCAGATAGCTGGCGCGATAACGCTCTCGCAGGGCACCTTCATCTGCCAGCAGCTGCGTTGCGCTGAAATTGTCAAAAGCCGCGTCGGCCTTTGCCAGCACCGCTTTCGCCAGCGCCAGATACTCAGCAGCACGCTGCCCCTCTCCCTGATTACGCTCAAAAATATAGTGGCTCAGATGCACCTGGAAAGTCCGGCTGTGGTTGATCGGGTCGATCACCGACAAAATGACGCCGATCTCCTGGTTGATATCGGTAAGCGAGGTATTAGAGCGGTTGAGATTATTCAGGCCGGAGAGGGTGCTCATCAGCGCCGTCAGCAATAAGATGCCAAGGCCAATCAGCATATATTTTCTTAAAGACATCATTCCATTTCTCAATATTTGCAGGTGTGTAATCCATACAGCGCGAGCTGCAGTAAGGTCCTCAGAGGCAGTAAAAATGAGTGGGGTTTACTCTTAGCGGTAAACTCCCCAGACACACTGCGTGTGCCGTGTGCCTGTATTCATCAAGAGAGGGGTTATTCTGCGAGGGCATCAACCATCGAGCCGACCACCTGCATCTCTTCGCGGCTCAGCAGCATTTCGATATTCACCAGGATCACCATGCGCTTATCCAGCACGCCCAGCCCTGCAAGATAGCGGCTGGTCATCACCGAGGAGACGTCCGGGGTGGGCTTGATCTGGCTGTCGTTCAGCGACAGCACATCCGCCACGCCATCGACCACAATACCCATCACCCGCTCTTTCAGGTTCAGCACGATCACCACCGCGCTGTCGTCTTCCGCCACCACCGGCAGCTCAAAGCGCGTGCGTAAATCGACGATCGGGACAATGACGCCGCGCAGGTTGGTGACGCCGGTAATAAAGTCCGGAACGTTGGGGATGCGCGTTACGCGGTCGCAGCCGCGGATCTCCTGTACCTTTAAAATATCGATGCCGTACTCTTCATTCCCCAGGCGGAAGACCAGATACTTTTGTACTGCAGCGTCGGCCGCAGCAGAATGACTGTCGGTTGATAGCATTATTGATTTATTCCTTTCTGCGCGGCGGGCAGGTCACGCAGCCCCGCCAGCTCAATAACATCGAGGATCAACGCTACGCTGCCATCGCCGAGGATGGTGGCGGCGGAGATACCCAAAACTTTGCGATAGTTGTGCTCAAGATTTTTCACCACCACCTGGTGCTGACCAATCAGCTGGTCAACCCACAGGGCGTAACGGCAGCCGCCGCTCTGCACGATCACGATAATGCCGTCATCGCCGCTGGCTTCGCCCGGTACGGCAAAGGCCTGGCGCAGTTCGATAAGCGGCAGATATTCACCGCGCACGTGCACCAACCGGGAATCGCCGACAAACTGGTACAGCATATCGTCGCTCGGCTTGAGCGACTCCATCACCACGTTGAGCGGCAGCACGTAAATCTCGTCGCCGACCTTGACCGACATACCGTCAAGGATCGCCAGGGTGAGCGGCAGCAAAATGCGTATAGTCGTGCCCTTATCGCGTACCGAGTGCACCTCGACGTGGCCGCCCATGGCCAGGATATTGCGCCGCACCACGTCCATGCCAACGCCGCGCCCGGAAACGTCGGTAACATTCTCGGCGGTGGAGAACCCGGCGGCGAAGATCAGCATCCACACCTCTTCATCCGGCGCGGAGTCGCTAATCTGCGTGCCGCGCGCGCGCGCCTTCGCCAGCAGCTTGTCGCGCGGCAGGCCCGCCCCGTCGTCGATCACTTCAATCACGATATTGCCGCCGTGATGCTCTGCCGAGAGCGTCAGACTGCCGGTCGCGCTCTTACCTTTACGCAGGCGCTCCTCTCTCTCTTCAATACCGTGATCGAGGCTGTTGCGTACCAGATGCGTCAGCGGATCGATAATGCGTTCGATCAGGCTCTTATCCAGCTCGGCCGAACCGCCTTTCAGCGTCAGCGCCACGTCTTTATTCAGGCGGCTGCCGAGGTCATGCACCAGGCGCGGGAAGCGGCTAAAGACGTAATCCATCGGCATCATGCGGATCGACATCACCGACTGCTGCAGCTCGCGCGCGTTACGTTCCAGCTGCGCCACGCTGCTGAGCAGCATGCCGTACTTGGCCGGGTCGAGCTGCGACGTCAGCTGCGAGAAAATCGCCTGCGTGATAATCAGCTCGCCGACCTGATTAATAATCTGGTCCACCTTTTCCACCGCCACGCGGATGCTGCCGGATTCGGTATTGGCCGGGCGTTTAGGGGCGACTGATTTTGCTGCGGGTTCGCCAGACGACGGTGAGGCGGGGACGGCTGGCGCAGGGGGAGCCGGCGGCGCAGCGGCGGCGGCGGCGGCGGCGGCGATCGGCTGGATCGCAATCTGCGATTCGTCGAGCACAAAGCACAGCACCGCGCTGATATCGTCAGCCGGGACGCTGGTCTCCAGCTCCACCGTCATCCCCGCTTCCGCTGGCTGATAGCGGATAATCTCACCGAGATTCGCCAGCTCGTCGCGCAGCAGTGTCTGATCATCTTTACCCAGCCGCGACAGCGTAATCATCAGGCGGTCATGGCGGGCAGGAGCGTCTGCTGCCGGGGCAGCGGCGGGAACACGCTCGATCGCGCCACCCTTCTCCAGCTGCGCGATGTGCTGGAGCGCTTCACAGATATAGCGGAAGCTCTCCTCATCCGGTTCCTGCGACGACTGGTAGGCTTCCAGCTGCGCTTGCATAATGTCCTTACTTTCCAGAAAAAGGTTAATCATCTCGCGGCTCAGCTGCATTTCGCCGCAGCGCGCTTTATCCAGCAGGTTCTCCAGAATGTGCGTGGTCTCCTGCAGCACATTAAAGCCGAACGTCCCCGCCCCGCCCTTCAGCGAGTGGGCCACGCGGAAGATGCCGTTCAGCTGTTCGATATCAGGATTAACGATATCCAGCTGCAGCAGCTGCTGCTCCATCTCGGACAGCAGCTCCTCCGCCTCGGCGAAGAACACCTGAGAAAATTCATTCACGTCCATCGTAATCACCCTGCACTGCGGTCACGGTTGTTCCCTGCGGCAGCTTCGCGTCCGGCTGCTGCAGGACGGTATTCTCTTCCAGCACCTGGCGCTCTTTCAGCTTGCTCAGGACCAGAATGCTGATGCGGCGGTTCATCGGGTTGTCCGGCGTGATGTTCGCCAGCCCCATGCGGCTGCCGGTGCCGATCACGCGCAGGAAGCGCCCGTCATCCAGCCCGGCCCTGACCAGCACGCGGCGCGCAGCATTGGCACGGCCCGCGGACAGCTCCCAGTTGCTGTAGCCGCTATTGCCCGCGGCGTAAGGCACCGAATCGGTGTGGCCGGTCAGGCTGATCTGGTTTGGCAGCTGGTTCAGCAGCGGTACCAGTGCCTGCAGAATGCCGTTCATATAGGGCGCGGGCGTCTCGCTGCCGGTGCGGAACATCGGCCGCTCCTGGCTGTCGGTGATCTGAATCATCAGGCCATCGTCGGTCAGCGTCAGCAGCAGGTTGGATTTGAAGTCGCTGAGGCGCGGGTCGGTTTCAATCATCGCCTCCAGCCGCGCTTTGGCACTTTTCAGGCTCTGCACGTTCTTAAAGCGGTCCAGATGATCGACCTTGCGCTTAAACACTTCGCCATCCTGCTTCATCGGGTCGTCGCCGCCTCCCGGAATAATGCTCTCGCTGTAGCTGGTTTTGTTACCGTTGGCCATGGTCGGCTTAAGCGGCATGCGGAAGTAGTCGGCGATCAGCTCGCGCTGCATCGGCGTCGAGGCTGAAAGCAGCCACATCACCAGGAAGAAGGCCATCATGGCGGTCATAAAATCGGCGTAGGCGATTTTCCAGGTGCCGCCATGGTGAGCATGTTTTTTATGCTTACGCTTGCGCGCGCGGATGATGGTGGTGGTGCCCTTCATTCCGTCGCTTCCGCCGTCTTACCACTGGAGCTGGCGTTGCTTTTGACCTCACGCACGTGGTTTTCCAGCTCTTCGAACGACGGGCGCTCGCTGGTGTACAGCGTCTTGCGGCCAAATTCGACGGCAATCTGCGGCGCGTAGCCGTTGAGGCTGGAGAGCAGCGTCACCTTAATGCACTGCATCATTTTGAGCTGGTCGCTACTCTTCTGGCGCAGCAGCGTGGCCAACGGCAGCACGAAGCCGTAAGCGAGCAGGATGCCGAGGAAGGTACCGACCATCGCGTGGGCAATCAGCATACCCAGTTCGGCCGCGGGGCGGTGGGCGGCGGCCAGCGCATTTACCACGCCCATCACCGCGGCAACAATACCGAACGCCGGAAAAGCATCGCCGACGGTATTCAGGCTGTTGGCCGGGACTTCCAGCTCCTCCTGGCGGGTTTCGATCTCTTCGTCCATCAGATCTTCGATCTCATGGGAGTTCATGCTGCCGCTGATCATCAGACGGAAGTAGTCGAGCACAAAATTGATTAGGATAGGGTCGTTAAGCAGTCGGGGGTAGGCAGCAAAGATGTCACTGCTGGCGGGTTCTTCAATATCTTTTTCCAGCGACATCAGCCCATTAATGCGGCTCTTCGACAGCAGCAGAAACAGCAGCGCCATCAGGTCCATATAGACGGCCTTATTGTAGCTGCGCCCGACAAACAGGCGCCCAAGCGCCTTACCCGTTGCTTTAAGTGATTTAGCGTTATTACCGACAATGAATGCGCCAACGCCTGCACCGCCGATGATCAACAGCTCAATCGGCTGAAACAGTGAGGCCAGGTTGCCGCCAGACATCATGAACCCGCCAAATACTGTAACAATTACAACAAGATAGCCAATAATAACTAACACAACGACTCCTATCTACTCTTCAAGTCCGATGTCGGCATCTCGGCCACCATCGTGTAACAGCCATCTCGTAAACTGCCGGGTCGGTTAAGCGGATGCCGCCAGCTGCTGCTGGTTGAATGCGTTAACATAATCCTGGCTACTGGCCTGTGAGCGTTTCAGCGCACGCGAAGGAGGGCTGCACAGGCTGCAGGTAAAGGGATTTTTGATGTATTCAGTCGACACCACAAACCCGCCTTTGCACACGCTGCAAGGCTTTTGAGAAATAATGCCGCAGCTTACGAAGCGTAATAAGGTCCATGCACGGGTTAATCCCAGCACGGGTTTTTCTGCCGAACGCGGATAGCACTGTTCCAGATAAAGACGGTAAGCCTTCATCAGCGTTTCAATCGGCCGGCCATTTTCCGTCTTTTGCAGATACAGGCAGATGTTATAAAACATCGATGAATGAATATTCTGTTCCCAGGACATAAACCAGTCTTCGGAGAATGGCAGCATCCCCTTTGGTGGTGGGCAGCCTCGCAGTTCTTTATATAAACGTAATAATCGACGGCGACTTAATGAGGTTTCTGATTCCAGCACCTGCATTCTGGCGCCCAGGGTAATGAGTTCCATGGCAATATTGACCTCATGAATCTCTTCGAGCAGGCTTTTACTATCACACATTTTGCTCACCCTCATTAACGGCGTTATGATGCAGGCAGAGATTATTCAGTAAATCAGTCGATAAAATAATTCCGGTATGAATCTGTTGTAAAGCTTCGATACGTGAATCTTTGGTCAGGTTTTCAATCACCACTTCATCATCCACACGCAGTCGGCAAATAAGCTGATTAGTCGATGCCAGCTTCATTAACTGCGGCAGCGACAGTTCTTTCAGATTATCAATCGTCCCTTCGGATAAACCCAGGCGAAAACCCGCGGCAAATTTATCCTTGCGAATAAGTTGCTGCGCCAGAAGCAGATAGGAAAGATTAATGTCGTGAATACTTTGCAGGCTTTCATCAAAATTTGGCATTTGAATTCTCTCAACGTTACGCAGCTGATAATGGACATGTGATCATGTGAAATGGCCAATCACACCCTTATTACTTAAGCTGACGCAGAGAACCTTTTGATATTGGCATCGCTGATTGCCCAACCGAATATCACCCGGTAAGGAAAAATCAAAAATAAATAATGTCAATACCAAACGGCGGCTGCATCAAAATGTGCGAGCATCCTAACCAGCTTGGTTTCAGACCACAACACACCCAAAGATTGCCTCATGCAGAATATCAAACTATCTTATTGATAAGTAACGACATTAACAAAAATTAATCATTATTAATTGGTGAAAAATTAATATTAATAAGAACTGTCCTAAAAATCCGAAATCCATGGAGAACAAAAAACAAGCAGCGAGCGCATTATCTTCCCTGGCAGATCCCCTTATCAGGTTGGTTAAGAAGCATCCATTCTGGCTCTTATTCTTTTTATCGCCAGGCTGTGCAACTGGCTGACCCGCGTTTCAGTGAGGCCAAATACCAGCCCAATTTCCTTCATATTTAAATCCTGCTGATAGTAGAGCTGCAAAATCCTCTGCTCTCTCTCCGGGATCATACTGATGTGCTCGCCGATTTTAGCGATAAGATTATCCTGCATCGCCTGATTAAGCGGATTTAATAACTCATGCTCTTCATCGACGCGTTCGTAAGCGTCTGAAAACTGTTCCTGTAACTCATCAAGCGAATAGACCTGGCTGCTATTGGTATCCGCCAGCATCTGCTGCAGTTCCTGAACGCTAACATTCATTCTTTCAGCAATATCAGCTTCCGTTGCTTCCCCGCCCTTTTCCTGCTCTATTTGCTGAATCATGACGGTCATTTCGCGCGCATGCTTGCGTACCCGCCGGGGCACCCAGTCACGTTCGCGTAGTTCATCCATTAATGACCAGCGAATCTTTTGTGAAAGGTAAGCACTTAACGTCACGCCTTTCTTCGGATCAAAACTATCGATGGCAGATAAAAAGCCCAACGAAGCCGCCTGAATCAAATCGTCAAGCTCAACGCTGGCAGGTAAACGCTTCTGTAAACGCAGCGCTTCCTGGCGGGCGATATGCTTATATTTCGCCCACAACGCCGTTTTATCTTCAATGCCACCTGAAGTATATATTCCGTCCACGCTACCGTTCTCACCTGATAATATCAGCAAGAATTATCAGGTGAAACGCCGCTTTTAAATAGTGCGAAAAGACTTTATAAAAACGGCCAATCTTGCACTTTGCTCAGGGAAAAATAATTAATTTTATTAACGGCGATAATCAGCGGCAACTTTAATGCCATTTCTGACGATTAAAACGTTTCCCACTTATCATTATCACTATCAATCACTGCCGGTTTAAACGTGCGCCCCGCTGCCACCCGCGACGTTGCCACTGCCTCGCGCTGCGGCGCGTCGCTGAGGACAAACTGCGACACCAGATTTTCCAGCGCGTCAGACTGCATCTCCAGCTCGCCCGAGGCCATCGCCGCTTCTTCCACCATGGCCGCATTCTGCTGCGTGACCAGATCCATCTCATTCACCGCCTGAGAAATCTGGTTGATCCCGGCGCTCTGCTCATCGGAAGCTGAGGTGATCTCGCCCATAATCTCGGTGACCTGAGTCACGGAAGAGACAATCTCCTGCATCACCGCGCTGGCCTGCACCACCTGACGCGAACCGCTATCCATGGTCGCCACGCAGGTATTAATCAGCTGGTTAATCTCTTTCGCCGCTTCCGCGCTGCGCTTCGCCAGATTACGCACTTCTTCCGCGACTACCGCAAAACCGCGCCCCTGCTCACCGGCACGCGCGGCTTCAACCGCCGCATTCAGCGCCAGAATGTTGGTCTGGTTAGCAATGCTGTCAATGACGCCGTTAATGTCGGCTATCTGGCGTGAACTGGTGGTGATCTGCTGCATGATCTGCTCAAGATTCTGCATCGCCTCGCCGCCGTTGCGGGCGTTACCGCTGGCACTCTCAGCCAGCTGGCGCGCCGTGTGCGCATTGTCAGCATTCTGACGTACGGTGGTTTTAATCTCCTCCATGCTCGCGGCGGTCTGCTGCAGTGCAGACGCCTGCTCTTCGGTGCGCGACGACAGGTCGCTGTTACCTGTGGAGATCTCACGCGCATTTTTATGAATGCCCAGCACGCTTTCGCGGATGCCGGAGATGGTAGCGGTCAGCGAGGTACGCATCTGTTCCAGCGCCTTCAGCATCACGCCGATCTCGTTATTGGCGCCAGCATCCACCGTTTTGCTGAGATCGCCTGCCGCGATGGTTTCCAGCGAATGGATGGTCAGATCGAGGCGGCGCGCCAAAGTACGCTTCAGCCAGATGCGCACAAACAGCAGCATCAGCAGTGCGCCAATCACCACGGTCACTCCCAGCACGATCATCTGCTGATAATCTTTTTCCGCTTCATCGAGATATTCCCGATCGCTGCTGTCCGAGTACCCCGCGTAGGTCGCCATTTTAGCCCGCAGCAGATTACGGTTCTGCACTTCATCTTCCAGCGATCCCGTGTAGGCCGCAGGGTTAGCGATGTAGTTCTTTTTCAGCATCGCCGTTTTATACAGCGCTTCAAACACCGCCTTGACCTCGTTTGCGGCGTTAGCTTCCTCAGCGGTGTTAAAAGGCGAGGACATAAACAGATCCATGCGCTCGCGGGCATTTTTCAGGATGGTATCAGCCGCCTGCACCATCGCAGGCGATGGCGGGTAGCCTAACTGCTGTTGCAGCATCAGACCGTTGATGTGGCCAAAGCTGGAACTGATGTTGTAAGCGGCATCCCGTAGCGAACGGTCATTATCAGATGACACCACAATGCGCTGCAGGTTTTTGTTATTGCCCATAGCGTTATAGACGGAGAAAACCGTGGTGAGTAACAGCACCAGGGCAAACAGACCGATGATCAGGCTGATTGCACTTTGTATTTTTAGATTCTTCAACATAGTGTCCACACGGTACCCCGCTGGCATAGCAAATACGCCAGCGGGACTACCTAAAAATTAAAAAGAGGGATGGGAAAGGGTTACGACCGGAACAGCGTCATTTTTTGCATTGACTGGAATACCAGCATGGAAGCTTCCATGGCGTACTGGGACATTTTGGCCTCGGAGGAGAGGCGCACCATCGTCCCCATATCCGCCCCCAGCACGTTGGTCAGTTTGTCTATGATGGCGTCGCGGTCTGCATCCCCCTGCAGGTTCAGTCTTTCGATCTGCTGCATATGGGTCCCCAGCTCGGACTGCACTTTGCCGATGCTGCTGATACCGGCATCGACTGCGCGGTTGGCGTCGCCCAGGGCCAGTTGCACCGCATCGCGATCGATCGGATTAGCCGTCAGTGCAGCTGCGGCTGCCTGGAGCGTTTTGAACAAACTGTCCCCTGCTCCACCCTCGCCAAAGATATCTTTACCCAGATGTCCGGTCTGGATTTCAGTTCCTTCGGCAATGGTCTGGCGCTGCGCCGTATCACCGCCCATGTAGTTACCCAGATCGTCGTAGGGGGCCGTGTCCGTCTTAAAGCCGGAGAACAGATAACGACCGCTGCCGTCCTGGGTGTTCACCAGATCGGTCAGGCTGCTGGTAATACCGTTAATCTCTTTACCTAAGGCGGCAAGATCTTCCTCAGAGGCTGTCCCATTCATCGCCGCAAGGATCTTGCTGTTCAGCTCTTTCGATACCAGCTGGCTCATCGACTGCAGCACGGAATCCGCCTGCTGCATGTTGCCCATCACCGCAGATCGGGTGTTGCTGTACAGCTCCATTTTGGCCAGCGCATCCTGGTACATCACCGCATCGGACGCGCCTTTAGGATCGTCAGAGGCCGCCAGCAGGGTCTTTCCTGCCGATAAACGGTTATAAACGCCGTAATTTTCATTAATCCGCGCCGTCATGGCCTGAACGCTCTGATTAAACATGTACTGGGTGCCTAAACGCATACTCTGTTCCTCCTCGTATCGGCAATTATCTGATGGCCAGCAGGGCATCAAACAGGGTGGTGGCGGTTTTCAGGATTTGCGCATTCGCGTTGTAATACTGCGTAAACATCTGCAGCTTCATCCCCTCTTCTTCAATATTGACCCCGACCACCGACTGCCACTTCTCGCCCAATTCCTTGAGAACGCTGTCAGCCGTTTTCAGGTCGGCCTTGAGCGAGCTGGTAGAAGAACCAATCGCGCTGACCAGGCTGGAGTAGGCTTCGGTCAAGGTGGCTTTACCAATCAGCTGCTCACCCTGGATACCCAGAAGCAGAGCCAGGTTCTTATTGTCCGACTCTCCCCCGGTCGGGCTCCCCGCGGCGGCAATCTCATCGCCGCTGGTAATAGCAATATCGAGGTTTTCCGCCACCCCGGAAGCCGGGTTCAGCATAAAGCTGTCGCCAGGGTCAGCCGTGCCGCTGACGCCGACGGACAGACCGTCGAACGTCAATTCACCCGATACCTGATCGATGGCGGAGGGCACCACGCGCCCGTCTGCCCCCTTCACTTCCCAGTTACCCGCCGCACCCATAGTGATGGTGTAATCTTCGGCCTGCACCGCGCTGTAAGGTTTAGTCAGGGTGACGTTCAGCGTGGCACCGCCGCTATTGTTGCGGTTGGCGAATGCCGTCGGGTCCGGGACCTTGAACAGATCGCTGCCCGCAGCGCCGTTAGCGTCAAAGCCGCCACCGTTCACCTCGTTAAACCTTCCGGCCATCTGCAGCGCCATCTGGTTCAGTTCGTTACGCGCCTTGCTCAGGTCTTCGTTGCGGAACTTAAACAGCCCGCCCAGCTTGCCGGCGGTGAAGCGTTCTTCATTCAGCGCTTTGGCATTGCCGCTGCTGTCAACATAAGAAACCACGGTTTTGTTGGGGTTGGCGTCAGAGACGGCGGCCTGCAGTGGGTATGAGCGGTTGCCGGATACCAGCGGGCGGCCATCTGCCATCGCCACATCCGTCCGTCCGGTCTCTTTGTTTTCCGTGACCTGAATCCCCATCTGACCGCTTAACTGGGTCAGCAGGTTGTCGCGCGCGTCCAGCAGATCGCCTGGCGGGGTGCCGTGCTGCGAGGTGATTTTCTCGATCTCTTCATTGAGCTTGGCCAGCTGGGTGGTGGCATCGTTAATCTCTTTAACGCTCTGCTCAATCTGAGAGTTAGTGCTCTTTTCCAGCCCGCTCAGGCGCTTGGCGGTGGTATTAAACTGGTAGCTGACCGAACCGAGCGTGTTAAAGCCGGCCTGGCGTGCGGCAGGATCGCTGGGGTCGTTATCCAGGGTTTTCAGGGCGGCGAAGAAATTATTCAGCGACACTGACGGGTTAGCTTCGCTGTTACCCATCATATTGTCGATTTCCGCCAGCTGTTCGTAACGGCCAATCAGCGCGCCCGCATTGGTGTTCGCGCCGCGTACCTGGCCATTCAAGAAGCTGTCATTATTACGATACACGCCGTTAGCCTGGGCGCCGTAACCGTAAAAACCATTGCCGGTGCTTAGCCCGCCCGCTTCACCAATAATAAGGTCGCGACGGCTGTAGACAGCTGTTGGCGCATTATTAATATTGTTACCGATGACATACAGTGCGGAGTGCGCCGTGCTGAGGCCGCTTTTGGCTAAATTAAATAGATTCATATTTTATCCACGAAATTCATCGTGCGCGGCCCGAAAATCGGCTTCAGACGGCGCCTGTTTTTACTGTCCTTATTACTTCATCGGTGATTCACAAATTTACTGAAATGTCTTTGCTAAAAAAGTTGCGACAGATCGTTTTTATACGCCTGCACGCCCTGAGTAATATTGCCTTTGACCTGCTGGATAATATTAATCAGCTTACTGGCATAGGCCGGATCGGTGGCGTAGCCCCCCGCCTGCAGCGCTTGCGCGCCCTGCTCGGCAGAGGAGGACTGCGCCACCTTCTGATAGCGCGGGTTGTTCTTCAGCAGCCGGGCATAGTCGCTTAGTGCCTCGCCGTAGGAGTCATAAACGCGAAACGCCGCTTTGATTTTCTGCGGCGCGCCGTTGATATATTCGGTGGTGGTGATCTCGGTGGTTTTACCCTGCCAGTCGCCGCTGGCTTTAATGCCGAACAGGTTGTGGCTTGGCTTACCGTCCCCGGTGAGGATTTCGCGTTTCCCCCAGCCCGACTCCAGCGCTGCCTGAGCCAGAATCAGATGCGGATGGATGCCGCTGCTCTGCGCCGCCTGCAGCGCCGGGCGCAGCAGGCGGGAGATAAACGGCTGGGAGCTGCTGCTGCGGGCAGCTATCGCGCTCAGCGGCGTGGCCTGTGCGCCTGTCGTCGCTGAGGGGGCGCTAACCGGCGCATGGGTCAGTGAATATGGCCCCGGGGCCGGAGCGGCAATGCGCTGCGCCTGCCCTGGCGGATCCTCCCCCTCTCCCCCCATCTGGCGCACGATCATATCGGCAAAGCCGAGCTGGCTTTTTTGCGCCAGGTCCTGCGCCAGCTGCTGATCGTGCATTGAGGTGTACATCTCCGAGGCCTGGCTGTGCATCAGCCCATCCTTAAAGCCGGCATCGCGCATGCTTTTCAGCATGACCTGCACGAAGATCCCCTCCATCTGCTTCGCGGCGGCGCGCAGCGCCTGCGGTGATTCGCTGCCCCCCGCCTTCAGCTTCAGCGTATCCAGCGAACGGACATCCCAGGAGGCAGTATTAAACTGGTCGATTTCACTCATCAGTTGGTCTCCAGCTTCGCGCGCAGGCAGCCCGCGCTTTTCATCGCCTCGAGGATCGACATCAGCTCATTCGGCGTGGCACCCAGCCCGTTAAGTGCCCGGATGACATTATTCAGGTCGGCACTGCTGCTGACGTGCTGTAATGCCCCGCCGCTGTCGCGCACCGAGATATCGGTCTGCGGCACCACCACGGTTTCGCCGCCGCCGAACGGCGTATTCGGCTGGCTGACCTGGTTATTCTGCGACACTTCCACCGTCAGGCCGCCGTGCGCCACCGCGCAGGAATCGAGCGTCACGTGGCGGTTCATCACCACCGAGCCGGTGCGCGAGTTGACGATCACTTTGGCATCCTGAATACCGACGCGCAGCGGGATATCCTGAATATTGGCGAGGAAGCGCACGCGTGACGGGCCGTCCGCCGGGGCAAACAGGCGCACGGTGCGCGCATCCTCCGGCATCGCTGCCCCGCTGAAGCGGCGGTTAATTTCATCGCTGATCAGCTGCGCCAGGGAAAAATCGGTGTCGTTGAGCTGCAGGCGCAGTGCGCTCTGGTTGGCAAAATCGTTTGGCACTTCCCGCTCAACGCTGGCACCGCCGTTAATGCGCCCGCCGTTGAGCTGGTTTACCTGCACCCGGCTGCCGCCCGCCTGTGCGCCGCTGCCGGAGATCAACACGTTGCCCTGCGCCAGCGCGTAAATCTGGTTATCCGCGCCCTTCAGCGGGGTCATCAGCAGCGTGCCGCCGCGCAGGCTCTTGGCATTGCCGAGCGAAGAGACCACGATATCGATGCGGTCGCCGGGCCGGGAAAAGGCCGGCATCTCGGCCGTCACCATCACCGCCGCAATATTTTTCAGCTGCATATTGGTGCCAGCCGGAACGGTGATGCCCAGCTGGGAAAGCATGTTATTCACGCTCTGCCCGGTGAAGGGGGCCTGCATGGTCTGATCGCCGGTGCCGTCCAGCCCGACCACCAGCCCGTAGCCCATCAGCGAGTTAGAGCGCACGCCCTGCACCGTCACCAGGTCGCGGATGCGCTCGGCGTGAACGAAGGTTGGCGCCAGTATTACCAGCGCGCTGAACAGCAGAGTGCAGAGTAAAAAAGTTTGTTTTTTCATCGTCATATCAGAATGGTGAGAGGTTCAATAACACACGCTGCAGCCAGCCCATGTTCTGCGCTTCATTGATGTAGCCATTGCCCACGTATTCGATACGCGCATCAGCCACCTGAATGGAGGGCACGGTGTTATTGCCGCTGATGGTGCGCGGATTCACCACCCCGGAGAAGCGGATAAACTCGGTGCCCTGGTTAATGGCGATCTGCTTCTCCCCCACCACCTGCAGGTTGCCGTTGGGTAGCAGGTTCATCACCGTCACGGTGATGGTGCCGGTAAACGTATTACGTGCCGCCGCCCCGCCCTTACCGGCAAAATCCGACTTGCCGCTGGCTTCGAAATCCAGCTTGCCGTTACCCAGAAAGCCGCCTACCGAATCCGGCACGGCAGTCAGCCCGGCCCCGGCCGAGCCATTACGGTTGGCGCTGGCGCTGGAGCTTTTGCTGGCGCTGACATTCTCCTGCAGCAGGATGGTCAGCGTATCGCCGACGTTACGCGGCCGCCTGTCTTCAAACATCGGCTGATAGCCATAGTTCATCCCCTGCCCGCTCTGAAACAGCGAGCCGTTTGCACTGGTCGCAGCCATCGCTAACGGTGCTGCGGTGGTCGGGCCCTGCACCAGAGGCTGCTGCAAAATATGCGCGCAGCCACTGAGGAACAACGCCGCGCTCAGGGCGGCGCTGGCGGCCCGGCCATGACGATAAAACGCACTGAATAGATTCATGTTATTTACGACTTAACGCTCCTGACCCGCCAGGCCTGAGCACTGACGGGGCGAGGTGAGGATTACAGCTGAGCCAGGCGCTGGAGCATCTGGTCAGAAGCCGAGACCGCCTTACTGTTAATTTCATAGGCGCGCTGCACCTGGATCATGGTGACCAGCTCTTCCGCGACATTGACGTTGGAGGTTTCCACATACTTGTGCTTGAGGCGACCCGCGCCATCCATGCCTGGGGTGACTTCATTCGGTGCGCCGGACGCCTGGGTCTCCACATACAGGTTGCCGCCGATGCTCTCCAGACCGGTATCGTTGATAAAGGTGGCCAGCGTCAGCTGCCCCACCTGCTGCGGTGCCGCCTGGCCCGGTACCGTCACGGTGACAATACCGTCTTCGCCCACGGTCAGCTCTTTGCCATCCAGCGGGACGGTGATATCCGGCTGTACCGGATTACCGTCCGCAGTGACCATCTGGCCGTTTTCGTTGCGCTTGAAGGAGCCATCTCGGGTGTAGGCGGTGGTGCCGTCCGGCATCTGCACCTGGAAGAAACCTTTGCCCTGAATGGCGATGTCATAGTCACTGCTGGTCTGCGTCAGTCCACCCTGAGTGTGCAGACGCTCGGTGGCCACCGGGGCCACCCCGGTACCCAGCTGCATCCCGGTTGGCAGCGTGGTCTGTTCGGAAGCCTGAGCCCCCGGCTGACGCATGGTCTGGTACAGCAGGTCCTGGAACACCGCGCGCTGGCGTTTAAAGCCGTTGGTGCTGACGTTGGCGAGGTTATTGGAAATAACATCCATATTGGTCTGCTGCGCTTCCAGACCGGTTTTTGCAATCCATAAAGAGCGGATCATGTTATGACTCCTGCGTAAGCATCAGCTCACGCTTAAAAGCTGGTTAGCCTGTTTGGCATTTTCATCAGCGGTGCGGATGGTTTTCATATTCATGTCGAAGCTGCGGGCGGTGGCGATCATTTCGGTCATCGATTTGACCGGGCTGACGTTGCTGCCCTCCAGCGCTTCGGGGCTGAGGCGCATCGCTTCATCGGCGGCCAGCGCCCCGCCGCCGGCCGGGTGGAACAGCCCGTCGTCACCGTGCAGCAGGCTCTGCATCTCCGCCTGCGCCAGCTTGATGCGGCCAACCGGCGTCACCGCCGTCGGGTCATCCCCGGCGCCGAGCGCCGTCAGCGTGCCGTCCGGCGCAATGGTCACGGCGGACTGCGGCGGCACGGTCAGCGGTGCGCCGTCGCCCATCAGCGGAAAACCGTTAATGCTCAGCGCCCCTTCGCTATCCACCTGAATCGCCCCGTTGCGGGTGTAAGCTTCCTGCCCGTCGGCCATCGCCACGGCCAGCCAGCCGCCCTGCGGCAGAGCGACATCGAGGCTGCGCCCGGTGTGATTAATTGGCCCCATGCTGTTGTCGTGGTAGGGCGTGCTCTCGGCCACCAGCGCACGGGTGGCGTGCGTTTCACCCTCGATCGGCACCGAGCGGAAAGCCGCCAGCTGGGCACGAAAGCCGGTAGTGGAGCTGTTAGCCAGATTATTGGCGGTGACGGCCTGACGGTTGAGCGCCGCATTGGCGGCGCTCATGGCGGTATATATCGCGCGATCCATTATCTGCCGCCGTTATCGCAGGTTAACCAGGGTCTGCAACAGCTCAGACTGGGTTTTGATGGTCTGAGAGTTGGACTGGTAGTTGCGCTGATAGACGATCATGTTGACCATTTCAGCGCCGAGATCGACGTTGGAGCTTTCCAGTGCCCCACCGGTCAGCTTACCGAAGCTGCCGGTACCGGCGATGCCGACCACGGAAGGGCCGGACTGCGGTGATTCGACCCAGGTGTTATTGCCGTTCTGCTGCAGCCCGCCCGGGTTGGTGAAGTTTGCCAGTACCACCTGGGCAATCAGCTGTTTTTCACCATTGTCATAGTTGGCAACGATTTCGCCGTTATCGCCGATCTGGAAGTTGACGTATTTGCCCGGCGCGTGGCCATCGATGGTGGCAGGATCCATCGCATTCTCACCCGAGTTCTGCGTCAGTCCTGAAAGGTCGAGGGTCATACTGAGCGGTGCTGCGCCGTTGAAAGCGGCACCTTTCACCGCCAGGCTGGCAGGATCGGTGACCATTTTTCCGTTGCTATCAAATTCGATATCCAGCTTTTCATAGGGAGTACCGCCACCCGCAGGGGCTGAAGAGTCGTTGCTGTATGCCGTCCACTTGTTATCCGCGGTTTTGACATAGTAGATATCGACCGTGTGGCGGTTACCCTGGCTGTCATAGGCTTCAACCTGGCTGGAATAGCTGTAGGTATCGCCATCTTTCGGTTCGAACGGGGTTTTAGTGACAATCTCTTCACCTGATTTCAGGTTGCCGGTCAGTTTGCCGCTGGTGGATGCCACTGGCGGCATACCGGTCTTATTAATCTGAATCGGCCCCACGCCCGCGCCCGGTTGAATCGCCGGTGGCGTGCCGGTGGCCTGATAGCCGGTCAGGCGCAGACCATTACTCATGTTAGTGATGTAGCCATTAACATCGGTATCGAACTGGCCGTTACGGCTGTAGTACGCCTGCCCTGCTTCATCCATCAGGCGGAAAAAACCGTTGCCGCTGATGCCGAGATCGAGGTTACGCCCGGTGCCGGTTAAACCGCCATCGTTGAAGTTCTGGCTGGTACCGGCTACCTGCACGCCCATGCCCTGTGCACCGGCGAAGATATCGGCGAAGGAGACTGAACCCGCTTTAAACCCATAGGTTTGTGAGTTGGCAATGTTGTTACCCACCGAGTCCAGCGCGCGCGATGCCGCATTGAGGCCGCTCAGGCCTTGTGAAAAGCTCATAGTAAAATTCCAGAAAGTGAAGTGAGTAGTTAACGAATAACGAAGATCTCGCTTAACGTCGTGGTTTTGCCCTTAGCCAGATGCAACACCGCGCCCTGTGCTCCGAAGGAGACCGCTTCAATCTTCTCGGCAACCAAACCAACGATCTCAGGCGCCTGGCCCTCGGCCGCGCTGGCGCTATAGGTCACGGTGTATTCCATGTCTGCTTCTGGCTCAGACGGTTTGAAGTTCTCCAGGTCGTCGAGGCTGAACTCGTTAATACCCGCTTTCGTCTTCGACCCTTTCAGCTCGGCGGTATAGGCCTTACCTGCTGCATCGGTCAGCGTCACGGTGACCTTCTCTGCTTCCCCCCCGAGGGCAAAGCTCAGCGGTTTTTCGTCACTGGCGGTATCCACTCCCCCCCAGGTCACTTTCTGATCGCCCTCAACCATGACTTCGCGGCCAACCCAGGATGCCGAGCTCATTTGCTGCATATTGACCAGCAGCCCGCCCACGGTATTAAGCGATTTATTCAGGCTCTCAACCCCGGCAGCGGTGTTGAACTGTGCCAGCTGGGAAGTCAGCTGGTTATTGTCCATCGGGTTAGTCGGGTCCTGGTTCTGCATCTGTGCCACCAGCAGCGTCATAAAGCTGTTGGTGAGGTCGGCAGCGCTGCTGCCGGTGCCAACACCGTTATTGCTGTTATTGTTTACGGAAGAAACTGCCATAAATTATCCTTACTGGCCGAGTGATAATGTTTTCAACATCAACGACTTTGCTGAGTTCATCACTTCGACATTGGCCTGATAGCTGCGGGAGGCGGAGAGCGTGTTGACCATTTCATTCACCACATTGACGTTCGGCATGCGCACGTAGCCCTGCGGGTCCGCCAGCGGATTGCCCGGCTCATACACCAGCCGATCCGGCGCGGTGCTCTCCACCACCTCACCGATTTTCACCCCACCGATATCGCCTCCGGCATGGGTATCCACCTCAAAAGTGACCTGACGGGCACGATACGGCTGCCCGTCCGGCCCGGCCACGCTGTCGGCGTTGGCCATATTGCTGGCGCTGACGTTCAGTCGTTTTGACTGGGCAGTCATTGCCGAGCCTGAAATATCAAAAACGCTAAATAACGACATTTTTATCATTCTCCCTAAGCGAGGACGCTCATCATTTTTTTAATATCCGCACCGAGGAAGGTCAGGCTCGACTGATATTTCACGCTGTTATCGGCAAAGCTGATACGCTCGCGATCCATATCAACGGTATTACCGTCAGCACTGGGTTGATCCGGAATGCGGTACAGCAAACTGGCATCGTCAAAAACCTTGTCCTGCGCCTCAATATGGCGATGAGAGGTTAATGACAGTGACACCGGTGATTTCGCCAGTGACTGATTCGCCAGCGTGTTTTTTAATTGCTGTGAAAAATCGATATCGCGCGCCATATAGCCGGGCGTATCGGCATTAGCAATATTTGATGCCAGCACTTCCTGCCGACGCGAGAGTAAACTCAACGCCTCCTGCTGAAAGCGAAACGCATCATCAAGTTTATTGATCATCGAAGTTAGGCCTCGCGCCTGAAAATTTAACCGTCATATTTTAGCCAGCGTAGTTCAAATATTACACTGCAAAGAACTGACAGAAATAACCGCTTTTAGCGGGTTAAATTCCCCTGCGAGACATATTAAATAATAACTCATTCAATTGGCGGCAAAACTGTCGGCATTTAGCGCAATAACATCCGCAGCAGCTGGTTTATAATTTAATCATCAACCATTGAGTTGGCCTTATTTATACCCGGCAACCAGGGCACTTTATTATTATGCTTTTCCGTTCATCTTTTCTGCTGCTGACGCTGTGCCTCAGCACCTCGCTGGATGCCAGCACCCAGGCGCTGCCTACCAGCGAGCAGCGCCTGCTGACCAGGATCAACGGCCTGCTCAACCAGGGTCGGCCAGTGGGTGAGAACAGCAATCTGGTGCAGGTCGCGACGCTGTTAAGCCCGGCGAGGCAGCTGTCTGCACTCTGTGCCGAACCGGTGATGACCCTGGCGGGGAATGAGCGCCGCCTGGTCGGGCGGCGCAGCGTGGTGGCAAAGTGTGGCGCGCGGCGCCACTACCTGACGATTCAGGTGAAGGCGCAGGGAACCTGGTGGCTGGCAAAAAACCGCCTGGCAGCGGGCAGCCGGGTTTCAGCGGGTGATATTGAGCCGTTCACCGGCAGCCTTGAGCACCAGCCCGACGGGATCATTTTTGATGCCGCAGAGATCATCGGTCAGACAACCACGCGCGCCATTGCGGCGGGCAGCCCGCTGCGTCAGAACCAGCTGCGCCAGCACTGGCGGCTGCGCAATGGGCAGACGGTGGATATTGTGGCGCAGGGAAAAGGCTTTCGTATTCGCAGCGCGGGCAAGGCGCTGGCTAACGCCGCGGTGGACGATATGCTGAAAGTGCAGACCCGTTCCGGGCAGACCGTCAGCGGTAAAGTGACCGCTGACGGCCAGGTGGTGATTTTTCTGCAAGAATAATTTTAGTTTCTCGCGCAATCACCGATGAGAAGGTTATAAGCAGTCACTTTTTCCCTTTACCAGGCGAGATTCACCATGAGCATTGACCGTACCCCCCCCGCTGCTGCCGTTAACGCCATTGCTGCCACTCAGGATATGCGCATTCGTCATCCTCAGCAGGAAGCAGAAAGCGCGCGCGTGCAGGCGAGCGGCGATGACAAAACCGACGTGAAGCTGAGCGCGCTGACCCAGCAGATGAAAGCGGACACCCACGGTGACATCGACTATGCGCGTGTTGCTGCGGTACGTGCCGCCCTGGACGCCGGCGAGCTGCCCATTGAACCGGAAACGATTGCCCGTTCGCTGGTCATGGATATCTTTCAATTTAATTAAACACTGAGCCCGTTAAGCCATGGACAAGCTGTATCCGATATTGTCACAAATGAAAACGTCGTTGAGCGAGCTGGAGGCGATCATGATTGAGGAAGTCAATCAGCTGAATCGCCCCCAGATTAATCCTGTTTCACTCCAGGTATTAACGGACAATAAAAGCCAGCTGCTGTCGACCATTCAGTATTACGACGAGCTGCGTCGTCAGGAAGAAGCCGAGCGTAACATTGCCGCCCCCTATCGTCAGCAGGGTAAATTATTTAGCTGCTGGCAGCAGGTTACCGAACAGATCCAGGCAACCAAAGATCTGAACGGCAAAGTTGAAGAGCTGCTGAATATCCATATGAAAAAAAATCAGCAGCTGAAGAAAGTGGTGGATAGCGTCAACGGTAATAATATTTACGGCGCTGCGGGTGAATCCCACAGTGCGCCAACCGCACGCGCCTATAACATCAGCGTCTGAACATCCCTTTAGCATTTACCTTGTGACTATTCGCCAGCGCGCCGCTGGCTTTTTTTTGTCTGAAAATGGATCAAAAACGCACTGCCACAACAATAAAGATCGCTGCAGCAGCGGTAACAGCAGGGAATTAACGCGTAAGGGAGGTGAAAGGCGCGGCGTACGCACTGCTGGCCGCTTTACCTTTATTCAACGTGGTCATTTCGCTACGCAGGGTGTCGAGACGTAAGCGCATCCGTTGCATCATCAGTTCTTCATTGGCCATTAGTTCAGCAATAATCTGGCGAACGTGGGTCTGCTCATCTTCACTCAGATCGTCACGATCGCAGGCGATAGCCTCACTCAGCAGCGTGGCATATTCGGTCATCGAATCAATAAACTCATCCCACTTCCCCTCGCGGGTCAGCTCCATCATATTGCTGTTCAACAGCGCCGCTTTCTGCAGCCCACAGGTCAATGTCTTATCCATAAGTCACCTGCTTTTTCGCCGGTTCGATCTCTTTCCAGGTGGTTGAGATGGTGGTCATAATCTCAATCAGATGCGGTAACTCTTCCGGTGCCTTATTGAGATTTATCAGCAGCAGATTACGCGAAACATACTCGTACAGACTCTCCAGCTCTTCGCTGATTTTGCCGCCAACCTCATGGTTCAGCGCGCAGCGCAGGCCGTTATCGATAATATTAATTGCCCGTGAGATCATCTCGCCTCTCCTGGCGATATTTCCCTGTTCAAAATAGATTTTTGCCCGGACCATGGCGTTTACCGCGCCCTCCAGCAGCATGGTGATCAGCTGATGCGGCGTTGCCCCGGTCAGCTGGCTTTCAAGCGATACCTGCGCATAGGCGCTCTGGCCTGTCCTGCTATACATAGTCATCGTTTCCTGCCGGGCATCGCGCGATGCCCGGCGTTAAAAGTTAAAGCCCGGCCAGCATCGATTGCAGCTGATTGCTCATGTTGTTCATCTTGCTCATCGCCAGATCGAGGCGTTCGAAGTCTTTGCGGTTGCGTTCCACCACGGCATCAATCATCTTTTCCATCTGCTTAATGCGGTCGCTGACCTGGGAGGTCTGATCCTGCAGTCCTTTGGTGATCTGCTCGATCACCCCTTTCACTTTCGGGATAGCGTCCGCGTCACCGATGTAGTTTTTAATGATGCCCTGCATCTTGTCGGCGATGCCTTCACTGCTGCCTTTGCCGAGGAACAGGGCTTCAATTTCTGCCGGGTTTTCCTTAACCGCTGCCTCCAGCTTTTTACTGTCAATGGTCAGCTTGCCGGTAGCGGCATCTTCGGTTTTCACCTCGATACCCAGTTTAGCCAGCGAAGCAAACACATCGCTCAGCTCACTGTTGCTGCCCACCGCCACTTCACGCATATCCGCCGTCAGGCGGCGCAGCGTACTGTTGCCCATCAGCGCGCCGTTGCCCGCATTCGGTTCACCCTCTTTACCCTCTGCGGGGGGCTTCCACGCACTGGCGCTGCTCGACTCAGACAGGAAGGCGTTATACAGCTTCACAAACTCTTCGATGGCGCCTTTGAACTTGCTGGTATCGCTGGTCACCGAGAGGTTTTCATAGACAAATTTCATCGGGTCATCTTTGTCTTTTTCAGAGACCTGCTGCAGCTCCAGCGTGATGCCGTCGATCGCGTCGGTAATGGTGTTGCTGCTGCGGGTGAGCTTGACGCCATCAATCACCACAATGGCATTCTGTGCTTCAACCGTGGTATCCATTTTGCCTGCGGGTGGCTTAGCGGCTGCCGGGTCAAAGTTCAGCACATCACCCAGTTTATTGTCCCCTTCGACTTCGACTTTGATCTGGCCTTCATCCCCGGTTTTCTTCGAGGTCATTACCAGGGTAAATTTGCCGTCCTCGGTCGGGCGCACTGAGGCAGTGACATCGCCTTTTTCCTGATTAATTTTTTTGGCAATCTGTTCCAGCGAGGTTTGATCCTTCGCCAGCTCAATCTCCATTGGCTCCCCGTCACCGACGCTGATCTTCAGCGTGCGCTTATCCACACTTTGATCGCCAAGATTGTCCGTGCGGCTGCTCTGCGCCCCGGTACCAATTTTGTGCGCACGCGCCAGCTGCTCAACGTAGACTTCATAGCTGTCCGGCTGCGCGCCGGAAGTGGCGGTAGCTTTAAACGCTTTATTGGTGCCGACGGTCACGCCGTGGAAACCATCGTCGCCAATCTTTTTCAGATTTTCGTTCAGCGCCGACAGCGAACTGGAGATTTTCCCCCAGGAGGACACCTGATTATTAAATCCGGTTTTCTTTTTGGTATACGGATCCAGTTTAGACTGCTCGGCTTTTTTAATCTGCTCAAGCATATCGGCAAAATCAATGGTCCCACCAGAACCCAGTCCTGGAATTGCAAACCCGGCCATTCTACTCTCCTGCTCGTAGGGTTAATTTGTTATCACATAAATAGCCATCGGATATTTTTCACTTTAGTTTAATTTTTTACAGTTCTGGCGACAACAGCCTCATCCCTTATCTGACACAGGTGCCATCTGTTCTGCGCTTTGAATGGCGTATAAAGGAAAGTCACTTAACCAAAGCCGATAATTAGCCTCAACCATGAAGCTAATTAGAGGATTTGAACTTTTTCGCAAAAAAAATTTCAGTCATTTTTAATTCACACCGATAGCTAAGTTATGCGCAACAACGTACGACGCATAAGTTAATAGCACTTAATTTAGCCCAACCCATTTATGAGGATTTAAATATGGCCCAGGTCATTAACACCAACTCACTGAGCCTGATGGCTCAGACTAACCTGAACAAATCACAGGCTTCTCTGGGTACCGCTATCCAGCGTCTCTCTTCCGGCCTGCGTATTAACAGCGCCAAAGACGATGCAGCGGGTCAGGCTATCACCAATCGCTTCACTGCCAACATTGAAGGCATGACTCAGGCGGCACGTAACGCCAACGACGGTATCTCCCTGGCGCAGACCACTGAAGGCGCGCTGAACGAGATCAACGACAACCTGCTGAACATTCGTCGTCTGTCCGAGCAGGCACTGAACGGCACCAACTCAGAATCTGATAAAAAATCCATCCAGGAAGAAGTCACCGCGCGTCTGGCTGAAATCGGCCGTATCGCCAAAGACACCGAGTTCAACGGCGTGAACGTGCTGGACGGCTCCACCTCTTCTCTGCAGATTCAGATTGGCGCGAAAGATGGCCAGACCATCGGTATCGACCTGCCAGCCATGGACCTGGAGAAACTGGGTCTGGATAAGTATACGGTGGTGAGCGCGCTGGAGAGCAAGTACGTCAAACCAACGCTGAGCGCTGCAGGTAATGCTGTCGCCGCAACTGCTGATATCGGCAATCCTGAGAGCGCAACCGGATTTAAGCTTGATGCGGTTGCAATGGGTAAAATTGCAACTGAAGTTGGTGCCGCTGGCGCAGCAAGAGTTGAGCTTTTCAGCGTCGACGATGGTAAGGGCGGAACTCAGTACTACGCCTACGATTTAGATAAAGATGTGGCAACTCAAATCACCATGACCGCGGATGGATTAGGTGCACCTGAAACCACTCCGGGTGCTGGCGATGAAGTGATTGGCCAGATGGCTACCGTTACAGCAGGAGAAACGCTTTCCAATGTCGACTCCGATATCCTGAAAAACGGCGTTAGCGCCCTGGAAGGTAAAGCACGCGATTACGCAGTGGGTAAAGAGATCACTCTGGCCAGCGGCGGTACTCACACCCTGGAAGCCACCGATCTGGATGCTGTCGTTGCAGCGCTCGGTGGCACCGCAACAGCGGACAACACCCAGCTGATCGGTCTGGAAGATAAGTCGGGCAATATGACTTATTATGCGGTGAGCACTGCTGCCGATGGCAGCCAGATTGGTGCAGAAGTCACGCTGGATGATACCGGCGCGGGCTTCACTGCAGTGAAAGCCGCTGATATGAGCGTGAAAGATCTGCAAAAAATGGAAGAGCTGCATGGGGGCGCCGGCGTTCTGGCGACCATGGATGCTGCCCTGGCACAGGTTGACAGCTTCCGCTCTGGTCTGGGTGCGGTGCAGAACCGTTTCAACTCGATCATCAGCAACCTGAACACCACCGTGAATAACATGACCGAATCGAAATCACGTATCCTGGATGCGGACTTCTCTTCTGAAGTGTCTGCCATGAGCCGTGCCAACATCCTGCAGTCAGCCGGTATCACCGTGCTGTCCCAGGCGAACCAGGTTCCACAGAACGTGCTGCAGCTGCTGCGTTAATTCGCGTTAAGTTTCCAGCCCATCCTGTCAATTCTGGGCTACAGCCCTCCCCTTTGGGGAGGGCTTTTTTATACGTGCGCTAAGTACCATTAATTAACTGAACACCTCACCACTCCCACGCCCTCCTTTCTGCCTATTAATCACTATTAACAAAGTTGAATCTCCTTCGCTCATAGCAGAATATTCAATGTTCATTTGCTAATTAACAAGCATTTACAAGATTAATAACTCTGGCAACCATCGCGACTTTTGGCCATATGTGGTGCATAATACGCTGTGAAATTAATAAATTAACAGAAAGAAGCAGCCTTTCCATTACTATTAAAACATTAACAATGCTAAATACAGCAAACGTTTCAGGCCTGGCGCCCCTTTCCCTTACCAGGAAAAATCCTAATACTTTCAATTAAATCAATAGCTCACTAAATATAATAACTCTTAAAGAAGATTCGTCACTCTTATGCATAACACTATCGCCATTGGCACCTCGCTAAAACTCGATCGGCGTACCCGCACGCTGTCGAACACTAAAGATGGGAACAGCGTCACGCTGCCTGCTTCTGCCTGCCGCTGCCTGAAAGCCCTGGTGGAGGAGAAAGAGAACGTCCTGTCCTACGAACAGCTGATGGATATCGGCTGGCGCAACGCCGGGGTCGAAGTCACCGAAAACAGCGTCCGCGTGATGATCACCAAAATCCGCCGCGCGCTGGGGGCGCTGAAGGTTGACGATCGCATCCAGCTGGTTGCGGTTACCCGCAGCGGCTATCGCCTGATCGTCAATAAAGAGGCGGTGGTGGTTCCCGCTGCGCCCCCCGCAAAGGTCATTACTCCCCAGGCCACTCCACCCATCCCGCCAGCAGATGCCCCACCGCCACTGCCGCCCCCGGTCGCGCCCGCATCGGGAGAAAAAACGGCCGTGTGGCCACGCCGTCTTCTGGCCTGTGCCGTCGGGGGGTTACTGGGCTGGCTGGCAGTGTTGATCATCAGCGGGTATTTTAAATTTACGCCGCAGCGCACCGACTTTATACGCTGGCAAGGGGAGGCAATACCGCCCGAGACCGAAGTGTGGGTTCCGCAGGGGGAGCTGTCAGCCGCACAGCAAAAAACGGTAGTCCAAACGCTTCAACTCTATGCACTTTATGCCAGCAGTTATGAAACTGATGCCGAAAAAGCGCGCTTCCTCTACATCACTATTGGCCAATCCCCCCGTCATATGGGGCTGATTGCCTGTGCTATCCCGCTGCGAACCTCGGAGAATAATTGTGAGTCGTATTATTTTACCAAACGTTAAATCCTCCACCCTGCTGTGGTCTGGCGGGAGCTTCATGCTAGTACTGCTATTCTTCTGGGTGAAAGAGGTGATGTTTTATCCTTTGAAAGATAGCTGCGTGGCGCCGGTATCCTACTATTCCATTGATGACAATAACCACTGGACCGTAGCCCGTGGCGTTTATCACTCCTATCGTGAAGGGCTGTCAGAGGTGCGTACCGTGTATAACGGCACCATCCAGCACTACTCCAGCGGAATGCCATCAATGCGGGCAGTAACGGTGCTGCGCGAAGTGATTACTGAGGCACAACTGAGACAGAATCGCCTGCACAGCACGGTGCTGGAACAGAGCCGCAAGCTGGGCGATCAAAGCAGCGATCAACAGGTCTTACTGTACGTTTTCCCGCATATCAAGCCCGGTGAAAATAGCACCCTCTGGATCTATCTGTTAAATGGCTTAGCCATCGCGACAGGCAGTGAAACCACACCGCGTACGCTCTGTGTTAACTGACGATCGGTGGTATCACCGCTAATTGGCTCCATTCCTGCCCGCTTTACGCGCTAAAGGTCGGGGCACATATCGCTTAAAATACCTGCCAATCGGACACTGATGAGAACAGCGATGGAAAGGTTGAATCCGGGTTATTACAGCGGTGCGCAGTTAAGGGAGATCGGCTTCAAGTCGGCAGGGGAAAATGTGCGGGTAGCGAAAAACTGCACCATCGTCGGGCCAGGTAATATTAGCCTGGGTGACAATGTCAGAATTGATGGTTTTACCACTATCATTGCGCCCGGAGAGGGATATTTAACGCTGGGTAGTTACATTCATATCGGCAGTCACTGCACCCTGCTTGCCAGTGCGGGGATCGCAATGCGCGATTTCTCCTGTCTGTCGCACGGCGTCAGGCTTTATACCAAAAGCGACGATTACAGTGGGCAGTTTATGACTAACCCTATGGTTCCGTCGCACCTCACCAACGTGACATCCGCCCCCATCGTCATTGGCCGCCATATCATAGTTGGCTCGCAGGCCAGCATTATGCCTGGCTGCTATCTTGCCGATGGCAGCGCGATCGGCGCCAATTCCCTCGTCACCAAAGATTGTGAGGAGTGGACAATTTATGCCGGTTCCCCCCCCAGAAAGATCAAGGAGCGCAAGCGTAACCCGCTGACGCTGGAAAAATTCATTACCGCGCCAGCCCGATAGTTCTGGCGCGCTACGACTATGCCGCCGTGTCTTTCGCAGCATAGCCTCTGATGATACCGATAATAACCTCAATAACATCCTGCTCCAGCCCCGGATAGAGCGGCAGGCAGATCACGCGATCGGCAGCCCGGTGCGCATTCGGCAGATTTTCAGGATTGGCCCCGGCCGAGTGACGGTAGATATGGAAGCTGCTGATCAGCGGATAGAAGTAGCGGCGTGGGATAATATTCTGCGCAATCAACGCCTCGTAGAGCGCATCGCGGCCTAACCCATATTCAGCTTCGACCACCAGGGGAAAATACGCATAGTTCCAGGCCACGTTTTGCGGCAGCGGGGGGATGTGAATGCCCTTCACTCCGGCCAGCCCCTGACGGTAGATGGCATCCAGCGCCGCGCGCTGGCCGATCGCATGTTCGATATGCTCCAGCTGCAGCAAGCCATAAGCCGCCTGCAACTCGTTCATTTTGCCATTAATCCCCGCCGCCACCACGGTGGTCTCATCAGCAATACCAAAGTTTTTTAACAGGTCAATACGCCGCTTCATGCTGGCGCTGTGGCTGATAATTGCCCCCCCTTCAATGGTGTTGAACACCTTGGTAGCGTGGAAACTCAGCACCGACAGATCGCCCTCCAGCAGCACGCTGCGCGAGTTATGCCGTACGCCAAAGGCGTGGGCGGCATCATAAATCACCTTCAGGCCATACAGGTCAGCGATCTGCTGAATGCGCGCGCTGTTGCAGGGAATGCCGTAGCAGTGCACCGGCATGATCGCCGTGGTGTTGGCGGTGATCGCCTGCTCAATTTTTTCCGCATCCATATTAAACCCGCCCGCTTCGGTATCGACAAATACCGGCGTCAGGCCATTCCACAGCAGCGAATGGGCGGTAGCAATAAATGAGTAGGGTGTAGTGATCACCTCGCCGGTTATGCGCAGTGCCTGCAACGCGGTCAGCAGGGCAATAGTACCGTTGGAAAACAGGCTGATATGCTCTACACCGAGGTGATCTGCCAGCGCGCTTTCCAGCTGCTGATGATGTGGGCCGTTGTTGGTTAATACCCGGTTATCCCAGATCTGCTCCAGATACGGAATAAACTCGGCCAGCGGCGGCATCAGCGGTCGGGTGACATAGGTTTATTTATCCAGTGACATATCTTACTGCTCCTCCCAACGATGCTCATCTTCAATAAACAGTGCGCTGGGAACCTCACCTGCCAAATGACGCTGCCAGACGGTCTCGATCATCTTTTCAAAGTAGTAAGCATTATGGCTGTGGCTGGCTTCACGCTGTTTGATACGTGCGCGCAGCGACTGACGAATGGCGCTGAGATAGTCATAGCGCCGATCGAGTTCAATCACCTTAGCGGCGTACTCATCCAGGCTGGCTGTGACGAATTCGCCGAGGTTGAAGGTTTTCATCGTTGCCGCCGTAGTACGGGAAACGGCAGATCCTTCCGTGGTCGTCACCAGAGGCACGCCCATCCAGCTGGCGTGCTGTGCGGTCGTTCCGGCTGAATAAGGGTGTGAATCCAGCAGAATATCGACCTCATTGTGCATAGCCAGGTAGTCAGCAAAGCTCTGCTTCATACGAAAATCCAGCTGCTCAGGATTAACGCCGCGCCGGATCATTTCCACTCGATAGCTGTCGACCATCCGTTCATCGTCCATATAGGCGAACAGCAGTCGGGCATGTGGCAACGTACGCAGGATTTTGGCCCAGCAGTCGAGGATTGCTGGCGTCAGTTTTTGCGGCCGGTTGAAATTACCCAACGTCAGATAGCCATTTTTCAACGCCGGCAGTTTACCCACTTCCGGCGCCGCTGTGCTGTATTCAAATATTTTTGCCGAAGGCAGGGAGACTAATTTTTCCGTAAAGATCGCATCCAGCTCACCGGGTGCCATTAAATGATCGTGGGCAATGTAATAATCCATCTGCTGCAGCCCGGTGGTGCCGACGAATCCAATCCATGACATCTGTAGCGCAGCGGGTTTCAGTGCAAAGGTCAGCAGGCGGTTACCTTCGGTAAAGCCAGAGAGATCGATTAGCACGTCTATGTTATCGCTGGCAATTTGCTGCGCCAGTTCCAGCGCGCTGAGGGCCGCGACGCTGCGAAACACTGTCGCGCTTTCGCGATATTGCTGGGTGATCCGATCCTCTCTGCCCGTTGCATAAGCATACAGTTCATAGCGGTCGCGATTGATGCTGTGCCACACCGGGTAAATGAAATGATGAACCGGGTGCCCTCTTAAATCCCCTGAAACGAAGCCAATACGGATTTTATCCCTGCAGCCCGAAGGAGTCTGTGCGCTTCGCGCCAGCATAGTGCTTTGCGCCCACTGGCTGGCCAGCACGCCAAAGTCGACGTGGGCATGGAATTTTTCTTCCGCACTGAGAACGGCATCATGGGACAAAAGAAACAGGTAAAGCGCATGGCTATTTAGCCGATTAATAGCGCCCATCGGTAATGCCAGCGCCTGCGTGCACAGCGCTTTTGCCTCTTCCATCCGCCCGGTATGGCTATACAGGGTGGCGAGACGTAACAGGCTGATGCTGTTTTTCGCATCATGTTTTAAGGAAGCCTGCAGGCACTGCTCCTCGCGTATTTTATCGTCGATTGCGTTGTAGCAGCTGGATAAATCCAGCCAGCGCTCGCCGTTTTTGTCATCCTGTTTTAACAGCTGCTGAAACAGTAATCGTGGGGTAGATGATTTTGCCTCAAGGCTGGTCAGCACCCGCGCCAGCGAATTCAGCACGGAGTGCAGATCGCCGCCCTGCCCAAGCCTTCTCGCCAGCAGCGTCAGCGCCGTTTCGTTATCTCCCGCCTTATTGCAGGCCGCGGCCGCCAGCATCAGTAAGGTACTGTCCGTGGGGTGCTCTATCAATAGCCCGGCAATATCCTCGCGGGCTTGCTGAATATGCCCTGCATTGAGCAACTGCTGGGCTTTAGCGGCTTTTTTGGGGTTCACGCTGACACGCGGTTTTATTGCTCGCAGGCTACGTTCCATGCTGGCTGATAACAAGCCGCCCTGCTCTTCTGCACTGGTGGCCAGCAGAAATGCGCGCATGGCGCCCTCAACCAGGGTTCGATCGCCACAGGCAATGATGCGCTGCCAGAAGTGTGCCCAGCTGGTAGCGCTGCCAATAAGCAGGCCTTTGCCCGCCAGTTCAATGGCGTATCTTGCATCCCTCAAAATATCCGGGTGGTGCCATCGCTGCCACGCCGCAAACTCTTCACGCTTAAACGCCAGCCGCTCCCCCCACCCGTTGGTGCGGGCGCAGTAAGCGCCGTCGGCCACTTCCGTGGTGCTGAAATCACAGGTCAGCCTCAGCTCACCCTCGGCACGGTTATAGGGTGACGGCGCGGCGCTGAGATACAGCGATGGCGGCTTATTGAGGAACAGCTCTTCCAGCGCGGCCATCATCCTTTTGCGATGGTCGACCGGGTTTTCTGGTTCCAGCGTCAGCTGGATGAGTTGTTCCGTGCTGAGACTGCGCGGCCAGGCGGCGCTCAGCCAGTCGAGCAGGCGGCGAATATCCGGGTTGCTGGTATTAACCATTTCGCCGTAGCGCGTAATGCGCTGGTTTTCATCCCCGGTCAGTGCACAGCTCGCCGCCCAGTGCATCGTCATGAGCTGGCTAAGATCCGGTCGGTGACTGAAAAGCTGAGCGGATTTCCCGCTAATCAGCAGGCTAAAGCGCTCGCTGCGCTGCACGGCAAAATCGAGGTACTGCTGCGCCTGCAGTGCGCTGCTGCCTGCCGCAACCGTCTGGTGCAGCAGCGCGATCTGAGCGCCGTAGTGGGCAGCCAGCTCTGACTGCGGCACCACATCGCCCAGCAGCTGAAGCCGTTCGGCATCCACCCGCTGCGCGAAATCGCTCAGCAGACAGGCGTCCTGATTCTCTTCCAGATACTGCGCGAGCAGCTCAGCATCGCTCAGCTTCTGTGCCGCCGCCGCAGCCTCTTTCACGTCAATGCTGGCGTCCGCCATCGCCATAAAGCTCAGCATCGCTCTGGCGCTGGCCAGCCACGCCTGCTCGCTCTGCGCCGCCGCGCTGTGGAAAACGATCGCCTGCTGTAATACCTTCTGGCTTCTGGCCCCCGGCAGGGTATTCCAGCGCACCGCGATAATCCCGTTATCGTTGAGCTGCCGCTGGCACCATTGCATCAGGGCACTGCGCGCGCTGTTATCCAGCAGCGTGTATATCGCCGGGATAATAATATAATCGAAGCGGCCTGCATCTATTGACAGCAGATCCTGTAAGCCCAGGCAATAGAGATGGAGATTATTCAGTTCAGCCTGGCGGGCATTATTCTGCGCCGCCTCGATGCGCTGTGCATCAATATCTACGCCCACACAGGTTGATTGTGGATAAACCGTGGCATGACGGATTAAATTAGCGCCATTTCCGCAGCCAATCTCCAGAATAGCGGCAGTAGAAACATCTCCACAGGGGAATTTATACAGCCAGGCCGCAGCCGCAATTGCCGTCGGGGAGTGATGCCATGAGGTATATAAGCTTGCCACAAAAATATCCTGAGTGAGGGTGAATCCTGGCTGCGGTGCGCGCCAATAAATAAGAATATGACTATGGCGAAATTCTATCATTCGAAGGGGGAAGTCGAGCTACGGATAAGCGGGCAGAAGTGGTGACAATTAATTTTTTTATCGGGTATTAAGCCAGAGCGTGAATTAACGCCGCCATATTATCAAATACCGTCGCCATCAGCCTTTCGATAAACGGGGCGAGGGTTTGGGAAATCAGCGACAGCGCCACCATGCCCACGGTCAGCGTCAGCGGGAAGCCGATCACGAAAATCGACAGCTGCGGCGTCATACGGTTAAGCAGACCGAGAATAAAGTTAATGCACAGCAGCAGCGCGATAATCGGCAGCCCGAGCATCAGCCCTTGCTGAAAAACCATGCCGGCCTGATTGACCAGCAGGTAAAACCCGCCCAACTGCAGCGGAGCATCATCCACCGGCAGCTGCTGGAAGCTCTCGGCCACCATAGCAATCAGCCACAGGTGGCCGTTGAACACCAGAAACAGCAGCGTGACCAGCAGGTTGAGGAAGCGTGAGATCACCGGAATATTCCCGGCGTTGGGATCGAAGAAAGTGGCGAACGACAGGCCCATCTGCATACCGATCATCTCCCCGGCCATTTTCACCGCCACAAACAGCAGCTGGATCGACAGCCCTAACGCGGCGCCGATCAGCACCTGCTTTGCCACTGCCCAGACGCCCTGCACCGAATACAGCGCGATCTGGCTATCCGGCAGCTGGCCGCCAATCAGCGCGGCGATCAGAATCGAAAGCCCGACGCGCACGCGCACGCTGACGCCCTTCTCACTAAAGACTGGCGCCACGGTTAACAGCGCGGCAATACGCACCATAATCAGGAAATAGTGGCTGAGCAGCTCATAGATCTGCGGCAGGGGAACGGAAAAGGCCATCAGCCGATAACTGACGGAATGTTGATAATCAGCGCGCGGGTGTATTCGATAAAGTTACGCATCATCCACGGGCCGAGGATCACCGCAATGCCGACAATCACCAGGATTTTGGGAATAAAGGTCATGGTCATTTCGTTGATCTGCGTGGCGGCCTGCAAAATACTGATAATCAGGCCGGTGGCCAGCGCGGCCAGCAGCAGCGGCCCGGCCACCATCAGGCCGAGTTTGATCGCCTGGATGCCGAGGTTCATAACGCTTTCAGGAGTCATTACGGGTTACCTAACTGTAGAAGCTCTGCGCCAGCGAGCCCATTAACAGGGTCCAGCCGTCAACCAGCACAAACAGCATCAGTTTAAACGGCAGCGCAATGGTGGCGGGCGGCACCATCATCATCCCCAGCGCCATCAGAATACTGGCGATCACCAGGTCGATAATCAGGAACGGGATAAAGATGGTGAAGCCGATCTGGAAGGCGGTTTTCAGTTCGCTGGTGATAAATGACGGCACCAGAATGCCCAGCGGCACCTCTTCCGGCGTGTTGAACTCCCCGGCTTTGGCGATCTGTGCAAACATCGCGAGGTCGTTTTCCCGCGTCTGGTCCAGCATAAAGGCCTTCAGCGGCTTGATGCCCTTCTCCAGCGCCACTTCCATGGTGATCTTATCTTCCTGCAGCGGCTGCCAGGCTTCATCGTAGATCTGGTTAAACACCGGCGACATCACGTAAAAGGTCAGGAACAGCGCCAGCCCGACCAGTACCTGGTTTGGCGGCGCCGTCGGGGTGCCGAGCGCGTTACGCATCAGCCCGAGCACGATAACAATGCGGGTAAAGCCGGTCATCATCAGCAGCAGCGCGGGCAGGAAGGTCAGCGAGCTGAGCAGCACCAGCGTCTGCACCGGCAGCGTCCAGCCGCCGTCGCTCTGCGGGTTCGCCAGGGTGATATCGCCGTTGGCCGCCAGCGCGCTCGCGGCAGGCAGCAGCAGTGCGGCCAGGCCGCAGAGCAGCCGCAGCAGAGAGGTGCGCGTCATGATGCCGCGCCCCCGCGCTGTTTCTGCCTGAGCTTATGCAGCAGCTGGCCGAAACTTCCCGCGCCTGCTGCCGGAACCTCTGGCTGCTCACTGAGCGGTTTCGCCAGCGTCGCCAGGCAGACGATCTGCGTGGCCGTCACGCCCAGCACCAGACGCTGATCCTCAACGTCAATCAGCACGATACGCTCGCGTGCGCCCAGCGATTTACTGGCGACCACCGCAATCAGGCTGCCGTCGTTAAAGCGACCGGCGATGCCGCTGCGACGAGCCGCCCAGGCCAGCAGCACCATCACCAGGATAATCAGCGCCAGCGCACCGGAGACCGTCAGCAGCACCGAATCTGTCCCGCCTGTCGAGGCCGTGTTGATCATTGAGGAAGAGGTTTTCATTAGCGGCTCAGGCGGTGCATACGCTCGGACGGAGTAATAATATCGGTAATGCGGATGCCGAATTTATCGGACACCACCACCACTTCGCCCTGCGCAATCAGGTAGCCGTTAATCAGGATATCCAGCGGTTCACCCGCCAGGCCGTCAAGCGACACCACCGACCCCTGGCTCAAACGCAGCAGCTCTTTAATGGTCATTTTGGTGCGACCCAGCTCTACCGTCATTTTGACCGGGATATCGAGGATTAAATTAAGCTCATCTGAAAATTGTGGCACTGACATTGGCTGGGTCATTCCCGCTGAACTCTGCTCGCTCATCGCCTCCCCCCAAAGGTCATCCGTCTCTGAACCCGACGAGAGTTTATTGTCGCTCATGGGGAAATTACTCCTTATCAAACGTGTGTAATGCGGATTGAATCATCTGCTCTACCCGGAGAGCATATTGATTATTCACGGAGCCATATTTCGCGGTAAATACCGGCACGCCACCGACGCGGGCGGCAATAAGCTCCTGCTTATCTAAGGGGATCACATCGTCGATCTTGAGATTCATCACGTTCGACAGACGGGTATCCACATCGGCAAACTGCGCCACCAGCTCCAGCTCGGTTTCGCGCATCTGGCTGACCAGCAGGCCGCGCCACTGGGTATCTTCGTGCCCGAAGTTCTCCATCGGTGGATTACTCAGTACTTCACGCAGCGGCTCAATGGTGCTGAACGGAATACAGATATTGAACTCGCCCTTGTGCGATCCAATTTCCACCGAGAATGGCGTCGTCACCACCACGTCATTCGGTGACGAGGTGATGTTGGTAAACTTCACCTGCACTTCAGAACGGATATATTCCGTTTTGATTTTAAAAATGGTGCTCCAGGCAAACTCGTAGGCTTCCTGCGCCATGGTCAGCATGCGGTGGATCACCCGCTGTTCGGTCGGGGTAAATTCCCGCCCGTCCGCCTTGGTGGGAAAACGACCGTCGCCGCCAAACAGGTTATCCACCGCCATAAACACCAGCCCCGGCGAGAAGGCCATCAGCGAGGTGCCGCGCAGCGGATTAAGATGCAGCAGGTTCAGGTTGGTTGGCACCGGCAGGTTGCGGGCAAACTCGTGATACGGCTGGATTTTAATACTGCCGGCGGTAATATCCGGGCTGCGGCGCAGCAGGTTAAATAACCCCATGCGAAACTGGCGCGCAAAGCGTTCGTTAATAATTTCCAGCGAATGCAGACGTTCGCGGATCACCCGCCGCTGAGTGTGCGGATCGTAAGGCCTGGCCTCATGGTCGGTGACGCTGTTCAGCGGTTCATCGCTGCTTTCGCTGTCGGCATTCAGCAGGTGATCAATTTCTGCCTGGGATAGAAAGTTGTCAGACATGGTTATTACCGCAGAATAAATTCGTTAAACAGGACATCTGTGACCGAGACCGCCTGTTTAGATGCCAGAGGCTTGCTCACTTCATCTTTAATTTTGTCCATCAACTGCTGCTTACCTTCATTGGTGGACAGCTCTTCATAACTTAATTTCGACAGCAGAATCAGCAGGCGACTACGATATTCCGGCAGAAACTTTTCCAGGGTCAGCATCGAGTGTTTATCTGCCATTCGTAGTGAAACGCCGACAAACAGCACGCGGTCGCTCTCTTTTTCCGTTGGTTTGAGGCTGACGGTAAAGGTACTTAATGACTGATACAGGGGTTCTGCTTCAACAGGCTTTGGCACTGCCGCTGTTTCATCTGTATTAACGGGATTAGCCTGTAATTTTTTCATTTCCCAGAACAGGTAACCGGCAAAACCACAGGCCGCAATCATGACGATAAACATTAAAATCATCAAAAATGGACGCCGCGAACGGCCGCCCGCTGCTTTTTTATTTTTATTACTCATTGATTAAACTCTGTAATGAAAGCGCTATTCTGATTTCTGTCACATCAGATAAGGCGCGTATTGTAGTCCACTTATTCGCCAGGATAATTACCTGATGAAGTTCCATTAGTGCGGGTATTTCACCGCATCATGCAAAGGTATTTATCCCGGCAGCGGAGCTCAGATGGTGCAGCGCGATCGGCTGACTGTTTTCCTCTTCCAGCAGCGGCTCAGCGCTCCCCTGCCGCGCGTGGCCATGGCCGGATGAGCCGTTGCCCTGCGCCTGGGCGCCTGCGAAATGCGGATTATCCGCGCTGACGCTGGTCTGCCCCAGCTGGACCCCGGTTTCTGCCAGCGCGCTGCGCAGCTGCGGCATCGCCGCTTCAAGCGCATGACGCACTTGCGGATGTTCGCTGACGATATGCAGCTGCGCCTGGTTCTGCTGCAGGCGCAGGGTAATTTGCAGCGCGCCCAGCTCTTCCGGATGCAGCTTGATCTGCGCGTTATCCACGCCGTCACGGCTGAAGATTGCCAGCTGCTGGCCGAGCGACTGCTGCCATGCCGGGGTGCCAACCGGGTGCGGATTGGCGACGACTGGCGGCGCTGCCGGAGCGGGCAAGGTAATGGCGGTCAGTACCGGGCGTGGCGCCGCCATCAGCGGCGCAGCGCTGGTGCTGGAGCTATCCAGCGGCAGCAGCGCCTCGCCCTCAGCGCTGACCACCAGCGGTTTAGGGGTGTTGACGGCCAGCGCGCCGAGCTGCGGCAGGGTCGCTGGCAGAGTTTCCACCACGGCGCTCGCCGCCTGACTGAGCGGCAAGGGCTGGCGCTGCGCCGCGGGCAGCAATGGCCGCCCCTCCGCCGCCACCTCACGCAGCGGAGGGGCATCCATTACCTCTGCCCCGGCGTTTTGCGCCACCAGCTGCTGTAGCTGCCAGCCACCGGCCAGGGCTGACCGATCCGGCAACACCGCGTCAGGCGTCAGCAGCACAACCTCTGGCAGGACGGTGTTGTCATCTGCGCTGATAATCTCCGGCAGCCGCTCGTCAACCCCCTGCTCCCCGGGCTGTACTGGCAGTAATGCCACTTCAGCCAGGCGTTCCGGCAGCAGCGGCGCGTCGTCCGTCAATCCAGCCAGCAGCTGAGCGAACTGCCCCCCTTGCGCTGCTACCAGCGGCTCATCAGACCCTGTCAGCCTGCGCGCCGCACTGCCGAGCAGCGCGTTAATATCAATATTCATAGCCTGTCTCTTTTTTGCCCGGCTCGCTGCGCGAACTCGTCCATCATTTTTTGTTCATGCCGGTTTTCCGCCAGGGTGCGGGCGTCTTCACGCCGCGTCAGCAGGGTCTCAAACGCGGTGAGCCGCTGTTTGTCCTGCATCCAGCTCTGCTTCGCCTCGGTGACGTTCAGCTCGCACTGGCTGAGGTGCTGGTCGTGCTGCTTCACCACCTGATTCAGCGCTAAAATAAACGCCTGATGGTTCACCAGGTCGGCGACGCTCATGCCGCGGCTCTGCATGCCGCTGCGCAGCGACTGCTGGTATTCGCGTTCATAGCCCTCCAGCTGCTCGCCCTGGGTCAGCGCCTGCTGCCAGATCTGCTGCGCGCTGCCCAGCGCCTGGGTGGTCTGCGTTAACTTCTCTGCGGCCATCTCACGCAGCATGACCATCGGATTTTGGCTTTTCATCGGCTTAGTCTCTATGCGGTGATATCAGGAAACAGCTGCGCCAGCGCGCTGACGGCCCGGTGGTAATCGCAGCTTTCGTGGATCGCCTGGTGCAGATACGCTTCCATCGCCGGATAGTGCTGGATAGCCTGGTCGAGCAGCGCATCGCTGCCCGCCACGTAAGCGCCAACGCTGACCAGGTCACGGTTGCGCTGGTAACAGGAGAGCTGCTGCTTAAAGGTCTGTACTTGGCGGTACTGCGGGTGCGGGATCAGCTCGGTCATTGCGCGGCTAATCGACGCTTCAATATCGATTGCCGGGTAGTGCCCGGACTCCGCCAGACGGCGCGACAGAACAATGTGGCCGTCGAGAATGGCGCGTGCCGAGTCGGCAATCGGGTCCTGCTGATCGTCGCCTTCGGTCAGGACGGTGTAAAACGCGGTGATGGAACCGCCGCCGGGCATGCCGTTACCGGCCCTTTCCACCAGCGCGGGCAGGCGGGCAAACACGGATGGCGGATAGCCTTTGGTCGCCGGGGGTTCGCCGATCGCCAGCGCCACCTCACGCTGCGCCATGGCGAAGCGCGTCAGGGAATCCATAATCAGCAGCACGTTAAGGCCGCGATCGCGAAAATCTTCGGCAATGCGCGTGGCGTACACCGCGCCCTGCATGCGCAGGATCGGTGACACATCCGCCGGGGCGGCAATCACCACCGCACGCTGGATCCCCTCTTCACCGAGGATATTTTCAATAAAGTCTTTCACCTCACGCCCGCGTTCGCCGATCAGGCCGACGACGATAACGTCAGCATCGGTGAAGCGTGCCATCATGCCGAGCAGCACGCTTTTGCCCACGCCGGATCCGGCAAACAGCCCCATGCGCTGGCCGCGCCCGACGGTCAGCAGGCCGTTAATCGCACGTACGCCAACATCGAGCACTTTTTTGATCGGGTCACGGTGCAGCGGGTTAAGCGGCTGGGTAAACAGACTGGCGCAGTCGGTTTTCAGCGGCGCCGGGCGCCCGTCCAGCGGGCGGCCCTGGGCGTCCAGCACCCTGCCGAGCAGCTGCGGCCCGACCGGCAGCTGTTTGCCGACCTCTTCGGACTCCGGCGCGTAGACGCGGGCGCCGGGCAGGATGCCATCGACGTGCTCCAGCGGCATCAGGTACAGCACCTGATCTTTGAAGCCGACCACTTCACTTTCCACCGGCACCACGCCGTGACGGGTTTGACGCTCAACAATGCACAGCGCGCCAATCGGCAGCTTCAGCCCGACCGCTTCCATCACCAGCCCGGTGGCGCGCGTCAGCCTGCCGTACTGGCGAAACGGCGCGATATCGCCGATGCGCGTCTCGACGCGATCGATCGCGTCAAGCCAGCGTTGCAGATGCGCTGTCATGCGGATAGCTCCTCGTGCGCCAGCTGGCACAGCTTCTGCCAGCGGGTTTCTAAGGTGGCATCCAGCTCCACTTCGTCGGTCAGAATGCGACAGCCGCCCGGGAGCAGCTGGCTGTCGGTATGCAGCTCCCAGCCCATCGCGCTTAACGTCTCGCCGAGCGCCCCTTCAATCAGCGGACGATCGTCCGGGTGGATCATCAGCCGGATTTTGCCGTTCAGCAGCGGATCCTGGCGCATCAGCTGTTTAATCTGCTGCTGCAGCTGGGTATTGCTGCTGCCCTGCTCGCTGCCGTGCAGGCTCTGTACCGCCTGCAACGCCAGCTGCACCAGGCGGCTGGGAATCAGGCTGTCGAGGCTATCCAGCGACAGCTTAAAGGAAGCGATCCACGTTTCAACACCCTTCAGCGCCGCCTGCTGCGCGCTCTGAGCCTCACTGATGCCCTGCGCGATGCCGGCTTCATGCCCGCTGTGGAATCCGGCTTCATAGCCCTGCTTTTTGCCCTCTTCCTGGCCCTGGGTCAGACCCTGGTTGTACCCCTGCTGCTCCGCCTGCTTGCGCAATCGTGCCAGTTCGGCTTTGAACTGGGCATCGCTGGCCGGGTTGCTGGTGACCGGCAGCGGCTCCAGGGGCACGCTTTCCGTGGCCAGTAAATTGTCCGGCTTCCAGCTGCGCCACTGCGGTTTATTCTGCTCATCAGACGTAGGCATCGTCGCTGCTCCCAATCAGAATTTCGCCGGTTTCGGCCAGGCGACGCACCACCAGCAGCACAGTTTTCTGTTCTGCCTCGACCTGCGACAGGCGCACCGGCCCCCGGGAAGCGAGATCCTCGGCCATCAGGTCCGCCTGGCGGCGTGACATATTGCGGAAGAACTTGTCGCGCAGCGCCTCGTTGGCCCCTTTCAGCGCGATCAGCAGGGTCTCGCTTTCGATCTCCTGCAGAATGCGCTGGATGCTGCGGTCTTCGACATCCACCAGATTTTCGAACAGGAACATTTCGTCGATAATTTTCTGCGCCAGCTCGCCGTCGAAATCGCGTACCGCGTTGATCGCCGCCTCTTCCTGCTGGGATTTCATCAGGTTGAGGATCTCTGCAGCCGGACGCACGCCGCCCATTTTGCTGCGCTTGAGGTTCTGGCCGTGCAGCAGGTTGTTGAGCACTTCGGTCAGCTCCTGCAGCGCGGCTGGCTGCACGCCGCCAAAGGTGGCGATACGCAGCATAATGTCGTTACGCTCTTTATCATCAAACTGGCCGAGGATATCTGCCGCCTGGTTACGCTTCAGATGCACGAGGATGGTGGCGATAATCTGCGGATGCTCTTCGCGTATCAGGTCGTATACCGTTTGCGGCTCCATAAAGTTGAGCGTTTCGATACCGTTATTGCCCTGCTGGGAGTCCAGCAGATCTTCCAGCAGCGACGAAGCGCGCTCTTCGCCGAGCGCTTTCACCAGCACGCTGCGCAGGTAGTCGTTGGTGTTCAGGCTCAGCGCCGCATACTCGCCAGAGTCTTTGGCGAACTCCTCCAGCACTGCTGACATCTGGTCATGGGTAAAACCGGCCATGTTGACCATCGAGCTACTGATCTGTTTGACCTCGTGGGCGTTGAGGTGCTTAAAGACTTCGGCCGCCAGCTCATCGCCGAGCGTCAGCATGACGATGGCGCTTTTGTCACAGGCATTCATGGTTTCTGCTGCTCCTTATTCATCCACTGACGCATGACCAGGGCGATCACGCGCGGCTCCTGTTCAGCCAGTTCGCGCAGCTGCTGACTGTTCATCTCGCTGTCTACGCGGCGCTGTGCTTTGGCATGCGCTTTCATCTCCGCCGCTTTCTTCTTCTCGTCCAGTTCAAACTGGCGTACCTGCTGCTCCATCTCCATACGACGGATCGCGGTCTCCTGATGGCGCAGCCAGGTCGGCTGCACCAGCTTGCGCCACAGCACCCAGGCAATAATGGCAATCACAAGGTAGCGGGCGATGGACATCATCAGCGCCTGGAAGCTCTGCTGCTGCCACAGCGGTGGCATCACCTCGTCCTCTACGCCGTTAAAGGCGGAGTTAACGATGTTGATGCTGTCCCCGCGTGTGGCGCTGTAGCCGATGGCTTCTTTCACCAGGGTGTTGATACGCTCCAGCTCGGCGGCGGCCAGCGGGCCTGGCTTGCCCTCTTTGCCGGCAGGCAGGTAGTTAATCACCACCGCCACCGACAGCCGTTGGATCTGCCCGACGCTGGTTTTGGTGTGGATCAGGGTGCGGTCAACCTCAAAGTTGGTAGTTTCATCACTGCGGTTGTTATAAGGCTGGGCTGTTTCGCCAGCTCCGCTTCCCGCGGCTTTCGAGATAACCGTTTTGTTCTGCTCAGTCGCCCCTGCGGCGGCCGGCGTGGCGGCCGTTAGGGGTTGGGTAATTGGCGCGGTGGCCGGGGTTGGCGGCGTATTGCTCAACGCGCCCGGAACGCCGCCGGTGGTGCGCCCGTTGCCCTGCGCAGACTGGCTGGACTGACGGCTGCGGATCGCCATTTTGTCGCTGTCTGCATTCGGCTGATACTGCTCTTCGGTGCGCTCCTGCTGGGTGAAGTCCATCTGCGCGGTGACCTGGGTACGCACATTGCTGTCGCCCACCAGCGGCGCCAGCAGGCGCTGGATGCGCTGCTGATAATCGTTTTCAATCTCGTTGGTGTACTTCAGCTGTGAGGTCTGCATGCCGCGCACGCCGCTCTGCGTCAGCAGGTTGCCGCGCTGATCGACAATCGTGACGTTATCCGCCGGTAGCCCGGTGACCGCACTGGAGACCAGATGCGTAATCGCCGTCACCTGGCCGTCGTCCAGCGTGCGGCCCTGCGCCAGGGTGACGCTGACCGACGCGGTGGGCAGCTTCTGGTCACGCACGAACATTGACGGTTTCGGCACCGCCAGATGCACGCGGGCATTGACGATCGGCCCGAGATTTTCAATGGTGCGTGACAGCTCGCCCTCCAGCGCACGCTGGAAGTTAATCTGCTCGCTGAACTGGCTGATGCCGAACTTCTCCTGGTCGAGCAGTTCAAAGCCAACGGAACCGCCCTTCGGCAGCCCCTGCTGAGCCATCTTCATGCGTGCTTCGTGCACCTGCCCTTCCGGCACCATGATCGCACCGCCCGGCGTATCGATGCGGTAAGGGATATTCATCTGCGCCAGCTGAGTGACAATGGCACCGCCATCCTCATCGCTGATGTTGCTAAACAGCACGCGATAGCCCGGCTCTTTCGCCCAGAACAGCAGAGCAATAATCACCGAAAGTGCCGCAGCAGCGGCGATAACCAGCAGCAGCTTAGGGTTGGCTCGAAATGAGCTCATTGCCGCCTTTACACTGTCTGCCGGATTGCTCTTTAAATCATTCGTTGTGGCACTCATGCCGTAATCCTGTAAGAAATAATCACGCAGCCAAAACCTGCGAACAAGCCTGCCGGTGACGCAAGACAGCAGCCGATGAACGTATATTTTGAGAAATTTTGAGGGGCGTATTATCGTCCGAAAGGCGTTTTTTTTAAGCATAAATAAGCTCGAAGTTCTGTCAGCTTATCGGGTTTTTCGCCCATTTCGCCCCCGTGTTAATATGCATCCGTCTAAAAGCTGCGCAATTTTTATTGCACCAGAATTCATTAATTAGCCGGAATAAAAATAATGTCAGCATCAATTCACAGTGTGATTGGGCAAATGCATGCCCAGGCCCAGAAAATATCGGGCTCCGCTGATTTCCTCTCTGCCGGAAAGTTAACAGATAACGTGGGGGGCGCGACGTTCTCGGACGCCTTGTTTAACAGCATCAATGAAATCAATAAGACACAGCAGGTAGCGAAAAAAAACACCCAGGACTTTATGTCCGGGAAAAGCGATGTCGGCCTGAATGATGTGATGCTCTCAATGCAGAAATCATCGGTGGCATTCAGCTTTGGCGTGCAGATGCGCAATAAAATGCTCAGCGCCTATCAGGAAGTTATGAGCATGCCGGTTTAAGGCATTGACGAACATCATCATGAATGAAAATTTGCGCCTGGCGGTTCGTACTCCCCAGCTCTCAGACGCGCTGAGCGACCGGGAATTACAGCGTATCAGCCAGCTGATTTATCAGCGCGCCGGTATTGTTCTCACTGAACAAAAGCGAGACATGATATTTAACCGTCTGTCACGCCGCCTGCGGGAATTAAAGCTAGCGCGCTTCAGTGAATATATTCAGATCCTGGAATCCAGCCCCGACAGCCCGGAATGGCAGGTATTTATTAATTCTCTGACCACCAATCTGACCGCGTTTTTCCGCGAGGCGTACCACTTTCCAGCGCTGGCAGAACATGCCCGCCAGCATGCCAGTGGCTATCGCGTCTGGTGTACTGCGGCATCGACCGGTGAAGAGCCGTGCTCAATTGCCATGACGCTGGATGAAGTTCTCGGCCCGGCCATCGGCGGGCCGCGCATCTGGGCAAGCGATATTGATACCGATGTGCTGGCGCGTGCCAGCGCCGGTGTTTACCGCCTGGCAGACGTGCAGAGCCTTAGCCCTGCGCAAAAGCGCCAGTTCTTTTTGCGCGGCACCGGGGAAAACAGTGAACAGGTGCGCGTGAAGCAGGAGCTGCTCGCGGCGATCCACTATCAGCGCCTGAATCTGCTGGACGCCAACTGGAATGTGCCCGGCCCGTTTGACGCGATTTTTTGTCGCAACGTGATGATCTATTTCGATGCGCCGACGCAACAGCGGCTGATCCAGCGTTTTGCCCAGTTGCTGAAGCCAGACGGACTGCTGTTTGTCGGCCATTCGGAGCATTTTAACCACCGGCAAAGCCCATTCCGCCTGCGCGGACAGTCGGTGTATGCACTAACGGAGACAGGACGTTGAATAAGATACGAGTGCTGTGCGTCGACGACTCTGCCCTGATGCGCAACATGATCACGGCGGTCGTTAATCAGCAGCACGATATGGAGATGGTGGCGACGGCGGCCGATCCGATCACGGCGCGCGAGCTGATCAAGAAATTTAACCCCGACGTGCTGACGCTGGATATCGATATGCCGCGTATGAACGGGCTGGAGTTTCTTTCACGCCTGATGCGTCTGCGCCCGATGCCGGTGGTGATGGTCTCCTCGTTGACCGCCAAAGGGTCCGAAGCCACTCTCACCTCACTGGAGCTGGGGGCGGTAGATTTTATCGCCAAACCGGATATCAGACAGAACAGTGAAATCGACCACTGGGCGCTGCTGGTGGCTGACAAAATCCGCGTGGCGGCGCGGGTCGAATTCCCCCAGCGGGCGCACGCTGCGAGCGAACGTCACAGCATCGGTGCGCCGCACCTCGGGATGGAAAAAATTATCGCTATCGGTTCCTCAACGGGTGGCACCGAAGCACTGCGCCGGGTACTGACCCCGATGCCGGCCAACTGTCCCGCCGTGCTGATCGCTCAGCATATGCCTGCGGGCTTCACCCTGTCGTTTGCCCAGCGTATGAACTCGCTGTGTGCGATGACGGTGAAAGAGGCCGAGGAAGGCGAACCGGTGCTGAACGGCACCGCCTATATTGCCCCTGGCGATCGGCATATGGAGATTGCACGTCATGGCAGGGGCTATCAGATCCGTCTCAACAGCCATCCGACGGTTAACCGCCATCGCCCTTCGGTCGACGTGCTGCTGCACTCGGTGGCCGAACACGCCGGGCAGCACGCCGCCGGGGCGATCCTGACCGGGATGGGCAGCGACGGCGCGCGCGGGCTGTTGGCGATGCGCCAGGCCGGAGCCTGGACGCTGGCGCAAAGCGAGCAGACCTGCGTGGTGTTCGGTATGCCGCGCGAAGCCATCGCGCTACAGGCCGCGGTGGAAGTGACGGACCTACAGCATATCAGCCAGCGTTTGATCGACAGCTTCACGCCGGCGGACCGCAGTAAAAAAGCGAAATAACAGCGGGATACCTCCACCGTTTGCAGGAGGATTTTCAGGATAACAACATGTTGGATAAGAGCTTACGTTTTCTGGTTGTTGATGATTTTGCCACGATGCGCCGCATCGTACGCAATCTGCTACAGGACCTGGGTTACAAGAATATCGAAGAAGCGGAAGACGGCCAGGATGCGCTGAACAAGCTGCGCGCTGCCGAATTTGATTTTGTGGTCAGCGACTGGAACATGCCGCATATCGATGGTCTGGAACTGCTGAAGACCATTCGTGCAGACGCGGCAATGGCCAGGCTTCCGGTACTGATGGTCACGGCAGAAGCCAAGCGCGAAAACATTATTGCCGCCGCTCAGGCCGGCGCCAATGGCTACATCGTAAAGCCTTTCACCGCCGCCACGCTGGAAGAGAAGCTGGGCAAAATTTTTGAAAAACTCGGTTAATGACCATGACAGAGAATAATTCACCCGGCAGCGATAATTTTAAAGACATCTTTTTACGTATTGGCCAGCTGACGCGCGTGCTGCGCAACAGCATGGCTAATCTCGGCCTCGAACAGGCCTTACAGGAAGTCGCCGAGGCCTTCCCGAATACCCGCGATCGCCTTGACTACGTCGCAGCGAAGACTTCCCAGGCTGCTGACCGGGCGCTGACCTGCGTGGAAGTGGCGCGCCCGCTGCAGGAGTCGCTCGGTAACGATGCCAACGCCCTTTCGGCGCGCTGGGATGCCTGGTTTGTTGAGCCACAGCCGCTGGAAGAAGCTCGCGAGCTGGTTAACGCTACGCGGGCTTACCTGCGCCAGGTGCCGGACGTCACCCGCAGCACCAACCATCAGCTGACCGAAATCATGATGGCGCAGGACTTTCAGGATCTGACCGGCCAGGTGCTGCACAGCCTGGTCAACGTGATTGAAGTGGTGGAGAAAGAGCTGATCAGCGTCCTGCTGGAAAATATGCAGGAGATAGAGCCGGTTAATGCGGATGACAATGCCCATCTGAAAAACGGCCCACAGATCAACACCACCGCCGAGGGGATCGTTGCCTCGCAGGAACAGGTGGACGATCTGCTGGAATCACTGGGCTTCTGAGTTAACTGGCCGCCGCTATGTCGCAAGAAAGTGATAACGAGAAAACCGAAGACCCCACGCCGACAAAACTGGCGAAGTCGCGTGAAGACGGACAGATCCCGCGCTCAAAAGAGCTGACCACGCTGCTGATGCTGCTGGTGGGATGGGGGCTGATGGTCGGTGGCGGTGAGAGCCTGGCGCGCAGCCTGATGCATCTGCTGCACAACGGGCTGACTTTCGATCGGCTGCTGACGGCCGACCCGGCGCATATGCTGCGACGCTCTTCCAGCCTGCTCGGCGAGGCGTTTCTCGCCACGCTGCCGTTTGTCTGCGGCCTGTTTATTACCGCGATTGCGGCACAGCCGATTGTTGGCGGCCTGAATCTGACCGCGAAGTCGTTAAAGGTGAACCTGAAAAAGCTCAATCCGCTCAGCGGCATCAAGCGCATGTTCTCGGCGCAGATGGCCTCCGAGATGCTGAAGGCGATTTTAAAGGTGCTGCTGGCCTCGGTCGGCGGCGGGCTCTATCTGCTGCTGAATAAAGAGAAGTTTATCCGGCTGATCTTTGAACCGCTCGGCATGGCGCTCAGCGATATCGCCAGCCTGCTGATCGGCTGCATGCTGGCAGTGATCCTGTCGCTGATCCCGATGGTGGCCTTTGACGTGATTTACCAGATTTACAGCAACTGGAAGAAGCTGCGCATGAGCCATCAGGAGATCAAAGATGAGTTCAAGAAGCAGGAAGGCGACCCGCTGATTAAAAACCGCGTGCGCCAGATGCAGCGCGCCATGTCGCAGCAGCGCATGATGAGCGACGTCCCCGATGCGGACGTGGTGGTCAATAACCCGACGCACTACTCTGTCGCCCTGAAATATCAGGACGGCAGCCTCGGCGCACCGAAAGTGGTGGCCAAAGGCAGCGGCCTGATCGCCCTGCGCATCCGTGAACTGGCGGAAAGCAACAGCGTTCCGATGCTGGAAGCGCCCCCGCTGGCGCGTGCGCTGTATCGCCACTGCGAAATTGGCGCACCCATTCCGGCTGATTTATACAACGCGGTAGCAGAAGTCCTGGCGTGGGTTTACGGCCTGCGCCGCTGGCGTAAAGGCTTTGGACAGCGCCCTGTCACCCCTGAAAACCTTCCCGTGCCCGACGCGCTGGATTTTGCCCAAGAGAGTAAAGAGTGATGGCTAATCTCGCCACCCAGTTACGATTACCGAAGTTTAAAGAGACCCAGTGGCAGGTGCTGGCCGGCCCGGTGCTGATCATGACCATCCTGGCGATGATGATCCTGCCGCTGCCGACTTTCGTACTGGATCTGTTCTTCACCTTCAACATCGTGCTGTCGATCATGATCCTGCTGGTGGCGATGTTCACCCAGAAGACGCTGGAATTCTCGGCATTCCCGACGGTGCTGCTGTTCTCCACGCTGCTGCGCCTGGCGCTGAATGTCGCCTCGACGCGGGTGATCCTGATGGAAGGCCACACCGGCACCGGAGCCGCAGGCGCGGTGGTAGAAGCCTTTGGTAACTTCCTGGTGGGCGGTAATTTCGCCATCGGCATCATTGTGTTCATCATTTTGATCATCATTAACTTTATGGTGATCACCAAGGGTGCCGGGCGTATTGCCGAAGTGGGCGCTCGCTTTACCCTCGACGGGATGCCGGGCAAGCAGATGGCGATTGATGCCGACCTCAACGCCGGGCTGATTGGCGAAGATGAAGCCAAGCGCCGCCGCCAGGAAGTGACGCAGGAAGCCGATTTTTACGGGTCGATGGACGGGGCCAGCAAGTTTGTGCGCGGTGATGCGATCGCCGGGCTGATGATCATGGTGATTAACGTGCTGGGCGGACTGATGATCGGCATCATGCAGCACGACATGTCGGCGGGCATGGCGGCGGAAACCTATACCCTGCTGACCATCGGCGATGGCCTCGTGGCGCAGATCCCGGGGCTGGTGATCTCCACCGCCGCCGGTGTGGTGGTGACCCGCGTGGTCAACGAGCAGGACGTGGGCGAGCAGATGGTCAGCCAGCTGTTTACCTCTCCGCGCGTCATCGTGCTCTCTGCCGCGGTGATCGGCCTGCTGGGGCTGATCCCGGGTATGCCGAACCTGGTATTCCTGCTGTTTACCGCCGCGCTGCTGGGCATTGCCTGGTGGCTGCGCGGTCGTGAGAGCCAGCAGAGCGCCCGCGCCGGCGTGGCCGGGGGCAGCGCCGAAGAGAAAGCGCTGGCCGAGGCCGAAGCGGCGCAGGTCAATGAAGCCACCTGGTCCGATGTACAGATGGAGGACGTGCTCGGGCTGGAAGTGGGCTACCGCCTGATCCCGATGGTGGATCAGCAACAAAGTGGTCAGCTGTTAACGCGGGTGCGCGGCATCCGTAAGAAGTTTGCCCAGCAGATGGGCTTTCTGCCGCCGGCGGTGCATATCCGCGACAACCTCGACCTCTCGCCAACCTCGTATAGCATTCTGCTGAAGGGCGTGGAGATTGGCCGCGGTGAAACCATGCCGGAGCGCTTTATGGCGATCAATCCGGGCTGTGCCGAAGGAGATGTTCCCGGCATTGCCTGCGTTGAGCCGACCTTTGGTCTGCCTGCGCTGTGGATCGAAGAGGTTCAGCGCGAGCTGGCGCAGACGCTGGGCTATACGGTGGTTGACCCGAGCTCGGTGATTGCCACCCACCTGAATCATCTGATCAGCATCCATACCGACGAGCTGTTTGGCCGCCAGGAGGCGCAGCAGCTGCTCGATCAGCTGACCAAACAGTCGCCGAAGCTGGTGGAGGATCTTATCCCCGGCGTGATCACGCTGACCACGCTGCATAAGGTTTTGCAGAACCTGCTGGCGGAGCGTATTTCGATCCGCGATATGCGCACCATCATTGATACTCTGGCGGAATTTGCCACCAGCCACAGCGATGCCGATGAGCTGACCGCCCGCGTGCGCGCCCGCCTGGCTCGCGCCATCACTCACCAATGGTTCCCGGCGGACCAGGATATTCAGGTTATTGGCCTCGACCTGTCGCTGGAACAGCTGCTGATGCAGGCCACGCAAAGCGGCAGCGCCATTGAACCCGGCATTGCTGAAAACCTGATGAAGCAGACCGAGCTGGCGTTGCAGCACCAGGAGGGTATTGGCGCGCCGCCGGTGATGCTGGTCAACCCGATGCTGCGCCTGATGCTTTCACGCTATCTGCGCCGTATCTTCCCGCAGCTGGTGGTGCTGTCGAGCCAGGAGATCAGCAGCCAGCGCAACGTGCGCATGACCTATATGATTGGTGGCCGCTGATGAAGGCCTGGCTGTGGCTGCTGCTGGCAGCACCGCTGGCCGCAGAGGCCGCGGGCGGCTCCTGGGGCAGTCAGAGCCGGGGTGGGACGATCGCCATGGGCAAACAGGAGGTGAAAAGCGAACCGATCACCCCTTCCGGCGCCCTCCCCGCCGGTTCGGTGGGAGTGCGGGTTGCATGGCGCATTACCCCCAGCCACACGCCGCCGCCGGATCTGAGAATCAAGCTGTGCAGCGCGCAACGCTGCATGGCGCTGCCTGCACTTTCCGGCGAGTTGACAATGCCGGCGTCCTTCCCGGTGGATGGCCGATTTTATTTTACCTATTATGCCCAGTCGCGTGGCCCGCTGTTTCCAGTGCTGACCATTCTGCGCAATCAGCTGACGGTGAATTACCGGGTTGCCGCCGGGAGAAAATAGTTTTGCCAAGGACGCCAGGCCTGACGCGGTATTTAGCCGACGTGAGTTTATCCTGACAAGCGCAGCCTGCTGCCGCAAACACATTCCCTCACCCGTATTTAATTCTGGAAGCGGGCGCATAAAAAATATCGCTGCATTACATCACTTGCTGAATCAATGGAATCATGCGTGCAAATCATTTTCTTTTCTGCTTTGCTATTTCACTTACGTTAAGTGAAAGCTGAATCGTTCCATGCGAAACGCCTTAATCCTTTTATTTGTGGAAACGCTCAGTTAATTTTTTGATCTGCGTCCGTTTAAGCCTAAAAAACAACTCATCGATTATTTTAAGTCCGTAAAAGAGTCCAAAGATGATGGTGAGTTATACCATGAATACTCCTCGCCCAGACTGGCTGCCGGAACGGTAGAATTCAAATATTTAAGAATAAGATTAACCCGTAGTAACTAGCATTAGCATTGAACGTTGGGATAGCCAAAAAGTTCAACCCAAGCGCATTTTATGGCGTAATTATTAGCATAAAACTCATATAGACTTCTGCGCACAACTTACACTAACGCTATACATGGATTGTAATAATGAACCAGAACTCACGCAAAAAAGCCAATATGCTTATCGGGCTTTTTTTAAGCTCTGCTCCCGTATCAATGGTGTTCGCCGCTATTCCCAATGCTGAGAAACACCCGCTCGCACTTGATTATCGTCACGCGCCTGATCCCTCTGCACTGAGTCAGGAACCGAAGCCAGCCAGAGCGCCCGATCTGTTTGGTGAAACCACCGGGCCACTGCCATTCTTTGGTGAGGAAATTCGTCAGCGTGGTTATGATCTGCCCGACCCTTACGGCATTGGTTATAACTATATGGATATGCACCAAAATATTAAGGTAAACAGCATTAACTTTAGCGGACTATCATTATTTGGCACGCCGCTACCGAGCGATAATTTTAAGATCAACGTTGGACATACCCGTGAAAAATCTCAGACGCACACCGCGCGCCTGGATACCTGGCTATTCCCGTTTATGAACATATACGGCATCGTAGGGCATACCAAAGGCTCTTCCGTTTCCCGGATTGATACGGTGGCAGCGGGCGCTCAGGTTCTGTATAAAGACCTCGATTTTAAGCTTAAATTTAAAGGCACCACCTATGGCGCAGGCACCACCCTGGCCTATGGCTATCATGACTGGTTTGGCACGCTCGATTTTAACTATACCCGCACCGATTTCGATATTCTGGATGGTAACACCCATGCCTTCACCTTCACGCCGCGCGTAGGCTATCGCTTTACCGTACCGGGTTCCGACAGGTTCAATATTCCGCAGTCCCATGCCAGCCTGTGGGTTGGCACCATGTATCAGGATGTCTCACAGGACTTTCGTGGCAATATCAGCAACCTGCATATGCCTGCTGAGTTAGCCGGACTGGTTAAATTTGTTAACCAGGACGATAAGGGCCGCTTCCGGGTGAAGCAGCACTTGCAGTCACCGTGGAATATTCTGGTCGGTGGGCAATATGAAATAACCCGTAACTTTAATATTACCGCTGAAGCCGGGTTCGAGAAGCGTAACAGCGTGATGCTGGGTGGCGAGTTCCGCTTTTAAGTATGCGGATAAACTCTTCGCTGTTATTTGGCCTGCTCTCTATTTCCCCGATCGCGCAGGCCAATTTTTTGCCCAGCAGGGTGACCGTCGATCATTACCTGGCAAAACTGGGGTCAGACCAGCAGGTGAATACCGCGCAAGGCATTGACTGGGGCATCGTCCCCGGTCCGTTTTATACCCCGGAACTGGGCATCGGTATTGGCGTTGCGGCTGTCGGGTTGTACCGGCCCGATCGGCAGCAGGAAAACACACCGCTCTCGTCGCTGGCTCTGACAGGCTTTGTCAGTTCGACCGGGGCTTTCGGCTTCGGGTACGAGAATGACACCTTTTTTCACCATGACCAGTGGCGGTTTTATATCGAGGGTGACCTCAGCCATCGCCCGCTCTACTACTGGGGGCGGGGCTATCGTGAAGGGCGCCATCGCCACGACAGGCAAAAATATGACTCCAGCCGTTTTAACGCCACGCCACAGCTGCTTTATCGGCTGCGCGCCAACACCTATGCCGGGCTTGGCTGGGCGGTTTCATGGGAGCGTGCTTCCGCGTTGCAGGATAAGCCATCGGGCGGCTTTTCGCGCAACCCCGTCGCGCTGAATCAGCTAAACTCCGGCTTCAGCCTGCTGTTCAGCTATGACACGCGCGATTTTATCGCTAACCCGTCGCAGGGACAGGTGTTGAACATCCATTACACCGATTACCTCCCTTCGCTGGGCAGCGATAACCGCCTCAAGGTCTGGGATCTGCAGTATGACCGTTACCACCCGCTTAATGACTCCACGCTGCTGGCCTGGGAGCTGTATAGCCGCCTCGCGACCGGGCAGGTGCCGTGGACCATGCTGGGTTCGCTGGGCGACAGTCGCCACCTGCGCGGCTATTATCAGGGGCGCTTTCGCGCGCGAAATATTGTGACTACCCAGCTCGAACTGCGGAAAAAACTGAGCTGGCGCCATGGCGTGGTGGGCTGGGTCGGCGCGGGCAGCATGTCTCAGCGCCCGAGTGAAGTGCTGGATGGCCACTGGCTCCCTTCGATTGGGGTTGGCTACCGCTTCGAGTTTAAAAAACGGATGAATGTGCGGCTTGATTACGGTGTCGGTCAGCGCAGCTCCGGTTTCTATTTCCAGGTTGGTGAAGCATTTTGATCGCCCGTCTCTTACTCTCATTCAACCTGCTGCTGGCAGGCTGCCAGGCCCGGCATCTGGAGAACATGCCGTTTAATGTGGCGAGTCTGCAAGGCCCGGCCGCAGTCGCCAGCGTGGTCTGGCCGGTGATAGCCAAGCTGCCCGCCCCGCAGGGCCTGCGCCCCTGCTGCGCCTTCGGTTATAACGTGCGGGCAAAAGTGCTGGGTATTCCCGTTCCCGGATTCAAAATCGGCAACGTCATCGCCCCGGACGATAGCGGTCAGCATCACTATAATGACCACTTACTGAGTATCCTCAGCACGCTGAGCGGTCTGAATCGCGAACATGACGGCATCATCTATACGCTGCGCGGCGGTTTTATCGATCTCGCCCACGTGCGCGATACCGCCGATAATACCCTGTGGCTATTCAGCCAGATCTGGCCGCGCCTCGGCCAGGCTTTCACCGTCAGGCTTGATGATGAGCTGGGGCAGCGCACGATCCGCCTGTGGCCGTTTACCCCGCCCGCGACTGCGCTTGCGCGCTACCATCTGGCCGTGATGATGGCCGCTCAGCTGGCTTATCAGCTGGCGGTATGGCATGAGGTGGCGCAGTGGTACGGTTTTGAGTCGGTACCTGGCTACTCTGAAGCCGTGTCGGCATTTTCACCGGAAGACCTCTATTCCAACCTGCTTGGCGCGCGCCTTGCCAGCGACCTGTTGAACCATGGCGGCGCCAGCACGCTCAGGCAGTATCAGCGTACAATGGCGCAGGCAATCCCGCAGGCGCTGGCGCAGCTTGAGGCAGTCAGCCCGCAGCAGACCCGTTTTCACTTCGATATGCTCGACGGCAAGTGGTGGAATAGCCGCTGCCGCCTGCCGGATAAATTCCTGGTACGCCGGCGCAACTATCTTACTGGCGCCCTGCGCTACCCTACCCGCCCGGCCGAGCGCGTGCCGATGCTGTGGCTGACGCTACCCGACAGCTTTCATGGCCAACCGCTCAGCGCTTTCGCCCGGCTGGAGATCTGGCCCGGTAACAATATGAAACAGCTGCCCGCGCCCAAAAGCCCCAGGATTTTCTATCGCTTTGCCGATTTTGCCACGCTGGCGCAGCAGGCAAAAGAGGTCGACCGCCGCCGGCTGCTGCGTATCGGCCAGCGCTGTAAATGAGTATTTTATCGCCATTATCGCGTTGTTTTTCATAAGATAAAGTTATGTCTTAGCGTTCATTTTCTGCCCTCGCCGTTAGCCCCTGGATCGCTGCTTGCTGCTTTCCGCTGCCGATCTCACCAGGCAACCGATTACGCTGGCGAGAAAGCAGGCAAAAGCCCTTTTGCCAGAAAGTTCCCCTCCATACGCAAATAAACGTGATACACATCACACTTTAACTGAATTGAAATGAAACAGAATTTGACAAGTGTGAGCGATCTCTATTTCCTTATAGCCTGTTCGCGGCACACTGCCGCTGCATTCAAGGCGGGTGTTTTCGTCGCATCAATAATCACCCATCGTCGCCCGTAGAAACCGTAACCCGACCGTCGTGCTGGCTGCCGCGCAGGGTCACAGAGCATGTGGTAATAATAATGAAATATAAAATTATGATGGCTGGTGCGCTGGCCGCGCTCTCTTATACCAACGTTTCTTTTGCACAAGATAGCAACCCGGAATATGTTTCTGACTGGTGGCACCAGAGCGTAAACGTGGTGGGCAGCTATCACACCCGCTTCGGGCCGCAGCTGAATAATGACCTGTATCTGGAATATGAAGCCTTCGCCCACAAAGACTGGTTCGATTTCTACGGCTATATCGACGTACCTAAATTCTTCGGCGTGGGTAACGGCAATGACGTTGGCGCATGGGACGATGGCTCACCGTTCTTTATGGAGATCGAACCGCGCTTCTCCATCGACAAACTGACCGGCACCAGCCTGGCATTCGGTCCGTTTAAAGAGTGGTACTTCGCGAATAACTATATCTACGATATGGGTGACAATAAGGCCAACCGCCAGAATACCTGGTATATGGGCCTGGGCACCGATATCGACACCCATTCTGATATCGGCCTGTCGCTGAACGTGTATGCGAAATATCAGTGGGAAAACTACACTGCTGCCAACGAAGACAGCTGGGACGGTTACCGCTTCAAGGTGAAATACTTTGTACCGCTGACCCAGGTGTGGGGCGGCAACCTGAGCTACATTGGCTTTACCAATTTTGACTGGGGTTCTGACCTCGGTGATACCGCCGGTCGCACCAGCAACTCGATCGCTTCCAGCCATATTCTCTCGCTCGGCTATGACCACTGGCACTACTCGTTCGTGGCGCGTTACTTCCACAACGGCGGCCAGTGGGAAGATGGCACCGAGCTGAACTTCGGCAAGGGCAACTTTAACGTGAAGTCGAACGGCTTCGGTTATTACGTGGTGGTGGGTTACAACTTCTGATAACCCGCTGCGGGCCGATCGAAACAAAAGATCGGCCCCTACGTACTGCCTGGATCGCGGGCCGATCGAAAAAAAGGATCGGCCCCTACGTACTGCCTGGATCGCGGGCCGATCGAAACAAAAGATCGGCCCCTACGTATTGCCTGGATTGCGGGCCGATCGAAAAAGAGGATCGGCCCCTACAAACGATGATTCAACGCGCCTGAAGGCGCGTTTTTTTTGTGCCCGCTAAAACGCTATACTCGGGCCGGCAATATTGCCTCTGCAAAAAGGAATTTTTATGTCTGCGAAGTCCGTCGACCACAGCGTTAAGCTGCGCCCGCTGGAGCGTGAAGATCTGCGTTTTGTCCATCAGTTAGACAACAACGCCAGCGTGATGCGCTACTGGTTTGAGGAGCCGTATGAGGCCTTTGTTGAGCTGTCTGACCTTTACGACAAGCATATTCATGACCAGAGTGAACGGCGTTTTGTGGTGGAACATGACGGCAGCAATGCCGGGCTGGTAGAACTGGTGGAGATCAACCATATCCACCGTCGCGCCGAGTTTCAGATCATTATTGCCCCGAGTCATCAGGGTAAAGGATTGGCAACAAAGGCGGCCAGACTGGCGATGGATTACGGTTTTTCGGTGCTGAACCTCTATAAACTTTACCTGATCGTCGATAAAGAGAACGCCAAGGCCATTCATATTTATCGCAAGCTGGGTTTTGAGATTGAAGGGGAGCTGATCCACGAATTCTTTATCAACGGCGAGTACCGCAATACCATTCGCATGTGTATTTTCCAGCATCAGTATCTGGAACGCTTCCGGCCACCGCACGCCATGGTCAATCCAACGGCGCAGTAAACCATCAGGCCGGATCGCTCCGGCCTGAATCGTTTATCCGCTTAGCCGCGCGCGCCCACCGGGTTCATGATGGTTTGCAGGATTTCCGGCTCAATTTTATACATTCCCCCGTAGAACGGGTCCACCACCAGCCAGCCGGGGAAGCCAAGCAGGGGAATATTGCCGAGCAGATACCACAGATTCGGGCTCTCTTTCAGCGGCAGGGTTTGCGGCACGTAGCCAGGCCGTTCCAGCATCACCCGGTATTTTTTCTTGCCGAAGTAGCTGCCGTTCGACTTAAGAAGGCTGACGGTTTTTGGCGTATAGCCTTCAGCCACCGCGATGCCCGTCTCATCCTGCACCACAAACTTCACCCCCGGGGGCTGAGTTTGCAGGGTCACATCCTGACGCTCACTGCCGACAATCGTCGCGCATCCACTTAACATCCACGCTGCTGCCAGCGCTGCTATCAGCCGTTTCATGGTTAACCTGCTTTTATCCCAACATGACAGTAGTCTAAGCGTTGCGTGAACAAACAAGCGGGCTAATAGCGTATGAATTGGGCGCTTATTCCAGCCTTGGCCACCAGTCAGCCAAACATCTTTTCCAGATAGCGCTCAAGTGCCATGCGCGAGCTGAAGCCGTGGGGGATGCCGTAATGGTCGTTCGATTCCCCGGCCAGATACATCGGGAAACGCACATAGTGGTCGCAGGTTTTCACGTCTGATGATGCCAGTGCCAGCGACTGGCTGCGCTCCTTTAACGTCGGGTGGATCACCAGTGCCGTCCGCCCGAGGCGCGCCTCGCGATTGACGTAGACATAGTCTTCACCACGACGATAACCGTAGGTTTTTGTGGTAACCGCGTCCATTTCAAATCCCGCTTTTTCCAGTACGCGAGCAACCTCATCAGGTCGTAGATACATGCTTATTCCTCTCAGTCTGCCAAACCCCGCAACCTTACAACGGCTGCGCAGTCAGGGCTTTCGGATTAGTCCATAAACGCCGCCCGGCGGTTGGCGTTATGTGAAGCTGTTCTATACTAATAGTAGGTTTTTACAGTAAGGGAGCAAAAAATGTTCAACCGGACATCGAAAAATAACGATATCGACCTGAATCAGGATGTTTCCCAGCTGGCGGACAGCCTTGACGATCTGCTGAAGTCTTACGGCAGCAAAACCAAAGATGAAGTGGACGGCGCGCGCTCACGCGCAGAAGCGCTGTTGAAAGAGACGCGGGCGAAGCTGCACGGTAATAACCGCGTAACCCAGGCGGCGAAAGACGGTGCAGGACACGTTGATCACTACGTGCGCGACAAACCCTGGCACGGAGTTGGCATTGGTACCGCGCTGGGTATTTTTGTCGGTGCACTGATCGCGACGACCACATCCTCACGCTGATTATTGACAAAATTTAACTGATTGATCATCGGCCCGTGGCGAAAGCTGCGGGCTTTTTTATTGCCTGAAATTTTTTTATCTGACGCAAACCTTGCGGCACAAGGGCTGGATGCGAGGTGGATTACCAAATGCAAAAATACTATATGTTGTGTGGTTGCATTTCAGCATCGCTATATCTAGTATTTACTCCATCAAGACCACGCAACCAGTTGTGGTCGCGGCGGCGCCAGTAGTGTTACCAGAAAGCGCCTGTTAAGCCAGTCAAACAGCCATCAAGGTAAATACGAATCATGCGCATTATTATTTACACTAAAGATAACTGTGTCCAGTGCAATGCAACAAAAAACGCGATGGACCAGAAAGGGATTGATTATCAGCTGATTAATCTGGACCACGAGCCGACCCACGTGGACGCGCTGAAATCGCTGGGCTACCGTCAGGTGCCGGTGGTCATGGCGGAGCAGGACCACTGGAGCGGCTTCCGCCCGGACAAAATCCAGGCCCTGAGCCAGCTGGCACAGGCGCGGGGATAAGCTGATGACAACGCTGGTCTACTTTTCCAGCCTGTCAGAAAACACCCATCGTTTTATTACCCGTTTAGACCTGCCAGCCCGGCGCATCCCGCTGGATAACGCACAGCGTCTGCAGGTCGATGAACCTTACATCCTGATAGTGCCGAGCTACGGCGGCGGCACCGCTCAGGGTGCGGTGCCTAAACAGGTAATTCAGTTTCTGAATGACACCCACAATCGTCAGCTGATCCGCGGCGTTATCGCCGCTGGCAACCGCAATTTTGGCGAGGCTTTTTGCCTGGCTGGCGACATTATTGCGCGTAAATGTCAGGTGCCTTACCTCTATCGCTTTGAGCTGATGGGCACCGCTGACGATATCGCTAACGTTTACCACGGAGTAACCCAATTTTGGCAGCGACAGACAGCACACTCATAGAGGCCCAGCCGGCCACTGCCGATTATCACGCGCTCAACGCGATGCTTAATCTGTACGATGCCGAAGGCCATATTCAGTTTGAAAAAGATCGCGAGGCTACGCGCCAGTATTTTATCCAGCACGTGATCCCTAACAGCGTGCGGTTCGATTCCATTGCTGAACGCCTGCAGTATCTGGTTTCCGAAGGCTATTACGAAGCCGACGTGCTGAATGCCTATCCGTTTGAGTTTGTCTGTTCGCTGTTTCAGCAGGCTTATGAGCGCCGTTTCCGCTTCCAGACCTTCCTCGGCGCGTGGAAGTTTTACACCAGCTATACGCTGAAGACCTTCGACGGCAAGCGCTACCTGGAAGGCTTCACCGAGCGCGTCTGCATGGTGGCGCTAACGCTGGCCCAGGGCGACCAGGCGCTGGCGCACGCGCTTACCGATGAGATCCTGTCCGGGCGTTTCCAGCCTGCAACGCCCACCTTCCTCAACTGCGGCAAGCAGCAGCGCGGCGAGCTGGTCTCCTGCTTCCTGCTGCGCATTGAAGACAATATGGAGTCGATTGGCCGCGCGGTAAACTCCGCCCTGCAGCTCTCCAAGCGCGGCGGCGGCGTGGCGTTCCTGCTCTCTAACCTGCGTGAATCCGGCGCGCCGATTAAGCGCATCGAGAACCAGTCGTCCGGCGTGATCCCGGTGATGAAGATGCTGGAGGATGCGTTCTCTTACGCCAACCAGCTCGGCGCACGTCAGGGCGCTGGCGCGGTGTATCTGAATGCGCACCACCCTGATATCCTGCGCTTCCTCGACACCAAGCGCGAAAATGCCGACGAGAAAATCCGCATCAAAACGCTGTCGCTCGGCGTGGTGATCCCGGATGTGACCTTCCAGCTGGCGAAAGATAACCAGCCCATGGCGCTGTTCTCACCCTATGACGTTGAGCGTATTTACGGCCTGCCGTTTGCCGATATCAGCATCAGCGAAAAGTATGAAGAGATGCTGGCCGACGAGCGCATTCGCCGCACCTTTATTAACCCGCGTGAATTTTTCCAGACGCTGGCCGAGATCCAGTTTGAGTCCGGCTATCCGTACATCATGTTTGAAGACACGGTGAACCGCGCTAACCCGATCCACGGGCGCATTAACATGAGCAACCTGTGTTCGGAAATTTTGCAGGTCAACACCCCCACCGAATACAATGATGACCTCAGCTATCGCCGCATCGGCAAGGATATCTCCTGTAATCTGGGTTCGCTGAATATTGCGCACACCATGGATTCGCCGGACTTTGCCCGCACGGTTGAGATTGCGGTACGCGGCCTGACGGCGGTTTCCGATCAGAGCCACATCCATTCAGTGCCATCGATTGAACAGGGGAATGCCCAGTCGCATGCCATTGGCCTCGGGCAGATGAACCTGCACGGTTACCTGGCACGCGAAGGTATCCACTACGGTTCCGAAGCCGGGCTGGATTTCACCAATATCTACTTCTACACCATCACTTATCACGCGCTGCGAACCTCAAACCTGCTGGCGCGCGAGCGGGAAAGCACCTTCAGCGGCTTCAGCGATTCGCGCTATGCCAGCGGTGAATACTTTAATCAGTATGTTGAGCAGAGCTGGCAGCCGCGCACCTCACAGGTTGCCGAACTGTTTGCCGCAGCCGGGATTGCCATCCCGACGCAGCAGCAGTGGCGCGAGCTGAAAGAGTCGGTGATGCAGTACGGCCTGTATAACCAGAATTTACAGGCGATCCCGCCGACCGGTTCAATCTCGTATATCAATCACGCCACGTCGAGTATTCACCCGATTGTGTCGCGCATTGAGATCCGCAAAGAGGGCAAGACCGGGCGGGTGTACTACCCTGCTCCGTTTATGAATAACCATAATCAGCAGTTTTACCGTGATGCCTATGACATTGGCCCGGAAGCGATTATCGACACCTACGCGGAGGCAACGCGCCATGTCGATCAGGGGCTGTCGCTGACGCTGTTCTTCCGCGATACCGCCACCACGCGCGATATCAATAAGGCGCAGATTTACGCGTGGAAGAAAGGGATAAAGACACTTTATTACATCCGCCTGCGCCAGATGGCCCTGCTGGGGACCGAAGTGGAAGGCTGCGTCTCCTGCTCACTGTAAAAACAACGCTGCGGGCGGGGCATGCCCCGCCCCTACGAATAACGCACCGCATAGCGTAGGGTAAGGCATGCCTGCCCCACCAGGATCCGCCCAGGAACAACACCATGAAATTAAAAAAAGTTCACGCCATCAACTGGAACAACATCGAAGACGAGAAAGATCTGGAAGTGTGGAACCGCCTGACCAGCAACTTCTGGCTGCCGGAAAAGGTACCGCTGTCTAACGATATTCCGGCGTGGAACTCCCTGAATGCCGATGAGCAACAGCTGACCATCCGCGTGTTCACCGGCCTGACGCTGCTCGATACCATCCAGAACACCCTCGGCGCTCCGGCGCTGATGGCCGATGCGCTGACGCCGCATGAAGAGGCCGTGATGTCGAATATCAGCTTTATGGAAGCGGTACATGCCCGTTCGTACAGCTCGATCTTCTCCACGCTGTGCCACACCAGCGATGTTGATGCCGCCTACGCCTGGAGCGAAGAGAATCCCCCGCTGCAGCGCAAGGCCGAGATCATTCTGCAGCACTACTACGAGAACGACCCGCTAAAGAAGAAGATCGCCAGCGTGTTCCTCGAATCGTTCCTGTTCTACTCCGGCTTCTACCTGCCGATGTACTGGTCGAGCCGCGGCAAGCTGACTAACACCGCCGATCTGATCCGTCTGATTATCAAAGATGAGGCGGTTCACGGTTACTACATCGGCTACAAGTATCAGAAAGCCCTGGAAAAAGAGACGCCGCAGCGTAAAGAGGAGCTGCAACAGTTCGCCGTTGAACTGCTGCTGGCGCTGTATGAAAATGAAATTGAATATACCGATGCGCTGTACGCAGGCGTCGGCTGGCAGGAAGAGGTGAAAAAGTTCCTGCACTACAATGCCAACAAGGCGCTGATGAACCTCGGCTACGAGGCGCTGTTCCCCTCTGAGATGACCGATGTTAACCCGGCTATCCTCTCGGCGCTGTCGCCAAACGCCGATGAAAACCACGACTTCTTCTCCGGCTCCGGCTCCTCCTATGTGATGGGTAAAGCGGTCGATACCGAAGATGAAGACTGGAACTTTTAATCTCTTCAGCAGTGGCTGCCGACGGCAGCCATTTTTCGCCGCCCCCCTGTTTTATTAGTCATTAAATTTCAGCCATTCACCAGCCAATTATTGAGATAAATATGACAGTATTCTGACGATTAATTTCCGCATATCCCTCCCCAATCACACACCAATTACAGCCTCTCCAGGACCATTCTCAACAGAATATTCATTTTTTTCACCCACGTTCAATCCGCTGCAATCCCTTACCTGCTCTGGCATTAGCCAGGACGGACATCTCATCATGCATTTTCGATCTGGCCATTTAGGGTTGTCTCAGATTCTCAGTGTGCTACGGTATAGGCCGATAATATTTGACCACACAGAAGAGATAATATAATAAAACCCACCAATAACCGGGAATGAATTAATGCATGGCTATTAAATTAGAAGTTAAGAATTTATATAAAGTTTTTGGGGAAAATCCCGAGCGCGCATTTAAGCATATTGAAAAAGGAATCAGTAAAGAGGCACTGCTGGAGAAAACCGGCCTGTCTCTTGGTGTGAAAGACGCCAGTCTGGCCATTGAAGAAGGCGAGATCTTTGTCATCATGGGGTTATCCGGCTCAGGGAAATCCACCATGGTTCGCCTTCTCAATCGTCTGATAGAACCCACCCGCGGCCAGGTCATCATTGATGGCGAAGATATTGCAAAAATATCTGATAGCGCATTACGCGAAGTCCGCAGAAATAAAATCAGTATGGTATTCCAGTCATTCGCACTGATGCCACATATGAACGTGTTAAATAATACCGCCTTCGGCATGGAATTAGCTGGTGTCCCGTTACAGGAGCGCCAGGATAAAGCCATGGAAGCGCTGCGCCAGGTGGGGCTGGATAATTATGCTCATGCCTGGCCCGATGAACTCTCCGGCGGGATGCGTCAGCGCGTCGGATTAGCGCGTGCGCTGGCAATTAACCCAGACATATTATTGATGGATGAGGCTTTCTCCGCGCTCGATCCCCTGATTCGTACCGAAATGCAGGATGAGCTGGTGAAATTACAGTCGCGCCATCAGCGCACTATCGTATTTATCTCTCACGATCTCGACGAAGCGATGCGTATTGGCGACCGCATTGCCATTATGCAGGGCGGCGAAGTGGTGCAGGTCGGCACCCCGGATGAGATCCTGAACAATCCGGCCAATGATTACGTGCGCACCTTCTTCCGCGGCGTCGATATCAGCCAGGTGTTTAGCGCAAAAGATATCGCCCGCCGCAGTGCCGCCGCGCTGATCCGTAAAGCGCCCGGCTTCGGCCCGCGCTCGGCAATCAAGCTGCTGCAGGACAATGACCGCGAGTATGGCTACGTGCTGGAAAAACAGCGCTTTGTCGGCACCGTATCGATTGACTCGCTGAAGGCCGCCCTGGCCGCCGGTGAAGGGCTGGATCAGGCAATGCTGGCAAGCCCGACGCCGATGGCGGCCGAGACTTCGCTGAGCGATCTACTCTCCCACGTGGCGCAGGCCCCCTGCGCGGTGCCGATTACCGGCGACGAGGGTCAGTACATCGGCATTATTTCCAAAGGCATGTTATTGCAGGCATTAGATCGTGACGGGGGTCAGGCATGAGCGAGCAAACCAGTAATCCGTGGGACACCAGCGCCCAGACCACCCGCGCACCTGCTGACGGTAGCACGGCCACCAGCAGCAGCGATCCGTGGGGTTCTCCCTCGGATGCCGCCACCAGCCAGCCCGCACCCGATGCGGCAGCAGGCGGCAGCACCGATGCGTGGGGCGCCCCCTCCGGCGGCGGACATGAGGCGGCGGCCAGCGGCAGCGACTGGCTGAACAGCGCTCCGGCCCCGCAGGCCGAACACTTCAATATTCTTGACCCGTTCCATCAAACGCTGATCCCACTCGACGGCTGGGTAACCACGGCGATTGACTGGATCGTTTCCCACTTCCGCCCGCTGTTTCAGGGGATCCGCCTGCCGGTGGACTATATCCTCAGCGCCTTTCAGCACATGCTGCTGGGCATGCCGGCCCCGGTGGCGATTATGGTCTTCTCGCTTATTGCCTGGCAGCTCTCCAGCCTCGGCATGGGCATCGCCACGCTGGTGTCGCTGATTGCAATTGGCGCGATTGGTGCCTGGTCGCAGGCCATGGTGACGCTGGCGCTGGTGCTGACCGCTCTGCTGTTCTGCATTATTATCGGGCTGCCGCTTGGCATCTGGCTGGCGCGCAGCCAACGTGCGGCAAAGATTATTCGTCCACTGCTCGATGCGATGCAGACCACTCCGGCGTTTGTTTACCTGGTGCCTATCGTGATGCTGTTCGGCATCGGTAACGTACCCGGCGTGGTGGTGACCATTATCTTCGCCCTGCCGCCGATTGTGCGCCTGACCATTCTGGGGATTAAGCAGGTACCCGCCGATCTGGTGGAAGCCGCAGAATCCTTCGGAGCCAGCCCGCGCCAGATGCTGTTTAAAGTACAGCTGCCGCTGGCGATGCCGACCATTATGGCCGGGGTTAACCAGACCCTGATGCTGGCGCTGTCGATGGTGGTTATCGCCTCGATGATCGCCGTGGGCGGCCTCGGCCAGATGGTGCTGCGCGGGATTGGCCGCCTCGATATGGGGCTGGCGACCGTCGGTGGCGTCGGCATCGTGATTCTGGCGATTATCCTCGACCGCCTGACCCAGTCACTGGGCCGTGACAGCCGCAGCCGCGGTAACCGCCGCTGGTACGCCAGCGGTCCTCTGGGGCTGATTACCCGCCCGTTCGCCAAATAACGCTTCCGGCGGCGCCCGTTGCGCGCCGCCTGCCTCCTCCGCAAGACCCATGATAAAAAGGAATAACTATGCGCAAGATGACCTTGCTGGCCGCTGCATTCACCACTCTGGCTACCGTTCAGGTTTCTGCCGCCGATTTACCGGGTAAAGGCATTACCGTTAAGCCGGCGCAGAGCACCATCACCGAAGAGACATTCCAGACGCTGCTGGTGAGCCGTGCGCTGGAGAAGCTCGGCTACACCGTCGATGACCCGAGTGAAGTTGACTATAACGTGGCTTACACCTCGATCGCCGCAGGTGATACGACGTTTATCGCCACCAACTGGCAGCCGCTGCATGATGATATGTATAAGGCCGCCGGCGGCGATGCCAAATTCTATCGCCAGGGCACCTATGTGCAGGGCGCAGCGCAGGGGTATTTGATCGACAAAAAAACCGCCGAGAAGTACCACATTACGCGTATCGATCAGCTAAAAGATGCGAAAATCGCCAAACTGTTTGATACCAACGAAGACGGCAAAGCCGATCTGACCGGGTGTACGCCAGGCTGGGGCTGTGAAGCGGTGATTAATCATCAGATAAAAGCCTACGACCTGAGCAACAACGTGGAGCACAATCAGGGTAACTATTCGGCGATGATTGCCGATACCATCACCCGCTTTAAAGAGGGCAAGCCGGTGCTGTATTACACTTGGACGCCGTACTGGGTAAGCGATGTACTGGTTCCGGGCCGTGATGTGGTGTGGCTGCAGGTGCCATTCTCCTCCATGCCGGGCGAGCAGAAAGATGTGGATACCAGGCTGCCGAACGGTGCGAACTATGGCTTCCCGGTGAACACCATGCATATCGTGGCGAACAAAGCCTGGGCGGAGAAGAATCCAGCCGCGGCGAAGCTGTTTGCCGAGATGAAGCTGCCGATTGCCGATATCAATGCGCAGAACTCGCGTATGCACCAGGGCCAGTCTTCCGAAGCGGATATTAATGCTCACGTTGACGGCTGGATCAAAGCGCACCAGGCCCAGTTCGATGGCTGGGTGAAAGACGCGCTGGCTGCGGGTAAATAAATCAGCCTTGATGACCGGTTAACGCGGGGCGACCCGAAAAGCGGTCGCCCCCTACATTGAGTCCGCGTGGCCAATAGGATTTTCGTAGGGGTCGACCTTCTTTTTCGGTCGACCCATGCATTGAGTCCGCGTGGCCAATAGGATTTTCGTAGGGGTCGACCTTCTTTTTCGGTCGACCCATGCATTGAGTCCGCGTGGCCAATAGGATTTTCGCAGGGGGCGACCTTCTTTTCGGTCGACCCATGCATTGAGTCCGCGTGGCCAATAGGATTTTCGTAGGGGTCGACCTTCTTTTTCGGTCGACCTTATGGCGCTACAATCCTAAATTCGGGGCGGCCCGAAAAGCGGTCACCCCCTACGGTTATCCTGCCAGGCGGACAACTGGTTTGTCCTGTCAATTATCATGTGAGTAAAATAGTTTTCTGGATTACTATTAGCCTATGAGACATTTCTTTAGTCCACATAGATTGTCATGAACGCCTCCCGCTCTGGCCTTAATCTCGTCCAGATTGCGCCAGTCTCTGCCGCTAGTGCTCTGCCCCTCGCCTGTTACCACGATGCCCAATCCACTGCTGGCCCTGATTATCGGGATTCTGCTACTCGACCTGCCGCTGCAGGCCGGGCACATTACTCATCTGAGTGCGATCGTTCAGCCGGGTATAAGGTTTGTACAATCGGTGTTTTGTTAACCTTACTTAACCTTTTTAACGGGTGGTACGGCTTGATTTCCAGGGCGCTGGCCAATGATTTTTTGCGGAAAAAATGAAGTTTTTTCAGACACCGCGGCCTGTTAACGCATTTCGCACTCTGGTAAGGTTATGCGCAATTTATTCAGGCTGGTTATTTTTTCACGTGAAATTATTCAGTTATTGCGTAAAAAGCGCTCGGGTAATTCACCAACTTTGTTACCGGGTTACTGTCCCATTTTAATACAGCTCCATCACCAACTTGTGCCAGCCCAATCGGTTTTTGGCCTGCTGTGTACCCCATTGTATGCACAGCATTGCTCTTTCGCGCACTAAGCGCCCTGGGTTATGGAAAGACCTGGAAACTACTGATGATGACAGCAGCGTAGTGAACACCATCACAGGCTGGCGAAATGTCGCGTTACTTTATTAGTCATCATCGTTACTATACCAGTTGCAACTAGTGAGGTTCCTTCAGAATGGAAAGTTCGTTTACCCCTATTGAACAGATGCTAAATTTTCGCGCTAACCGTCAGAAAGATTTCCCCCTTCAGGAGATTATGCTGACGCGTCTCTGCATGCATATGCAGAGTAAATTGCTGGAAAATCGCAATAAAATGCTCAAGGCTCAGGGGATTAACGAGACGCTGTTTATGGCATTGATTACGCTGGATGCACAGGAAGACCACAGCATTCAACCGTCAGAGCTGAGCTCCGCTCTCGGATCTTCCCGTACCAACGCCACCCGTATTGCTGATGAACTGGAAAAACGTGGCTGGATTGAACGCCGTGAAAGCGATAACGATCGCCGCTGCCTGCACCTGCATTTGACGCCTAAAGGAAACGAGTTCCTGCGCCAGCTGCTGCCACCGCAGCATCAGTGCCTGCAGTTACTGTGGTCATCGCTCAGCGGTTCCGAAAAAACACAGCTGGAAGCGATTACTCGTAAGCTGTTGAACCGACTGGATCAGATGGACGAAGAAGAAGTGGTCGCCTCACTCTCTCGTTAATAGTTCCCGTAATAGCATATTGTGCGACACACCATTTACTGGAAACCGCTACTTTAAGCCCCCTCATGCCAGCGCTAATCACGCTGGCATTTTAGACTTGGGCGTTCGTCACCCGTGATGATGGAGACGAGCCCGTATGGCAAGAAAACCTGGAGAAAACCATGAGTGCAAGCGCGGTGGAACAAAACCCGCAGCAGCCCAAAGATAAAAAGAAGACGCGTAAACGCGCGCTGATTATCCTGGCTGTGCTGTTCGTCATTATCGGGGTGGCTTATCTGACTTACTGGTTCCTGGTGCTGCGGCACTATCAGGAAACTGACGATGCCTATGTTGCTGGAAACCAGGCGCAGGTGATGGCGCAGGTTTCAGGTAGCGTCAATAAAGTGTGGTTTGACGACACTGATTTTGTCAAAAAAGGCGATGTGCTGGTGACGCTTGACCGCACGGATGCTGAGCAGGCGTTTGAAAAAGCGCAAACCGCTCTCGCCACCAGCGTGCGCCAGACGCATCAGCTGATTATCAACGGCAGGCAGTATCAGGCCACTATCGATTTGCAAAGAACGGCGCTCGACCAGGCGCAGGCGGATTTACGCCGCCGTGAACCACTGGGTGCCGCAAACCTGATCGGTAAAGAAGATCTGCAGCACGCGCGTGATGCCGTCGCCACCGCCAGGGCACAGCTGGATGTGGCAGTGCAGCAATACAATGCCAATCAGGCGGCGGTGCTCAACACCTCGCTGGAAAATCAGCCGGCGGTCAAACAGAGCGCGGCGGAGCTGCGTGATGCCTGGCTGGCTCTGCAGCGCACGAATGTGGTCAGCCCGATTGATGGCTATGTCTCACGCCGCAGCGTTCAGGTCGGTTCGCAGATCTCCACCACCACCCCGCTGCTGGCGATCGTGCCGGCAAATAATCTGTGGGTGGACGCTAACTTTAAAGAGACCCAGCTGGCAGGCGTGCGCATCGGCCAGCCAGCGACCGTAGTAGCCGATATCTACGGTGATGACGTGATTTACCACGGCAAAGTGGTTGGCCTGGATATGGGTACCGGCAGCGCGTTCTCCCTGCTTCCGGCTCAGAATGCCACCGGTAACTGGATCAAAGTGGTGCAGCGCCTGCCGGTACGTATCGAGCTCGACCCGGCGGAGGTCGCGAAGCATCCGCTGCGCATCGGCCTGTCAACGCTGGTGAAAATCGATACGGCTAACGCTGAAGGCGCGGTGCTGGCGACCAGCGTTCGCAGCAAACCGGCCTATGAAAGTAGCGCTCTGGCGCTGGACCTGGCGCCGGCGAATGCCCTGATCGCTGATATCATCCGTGCCAATGCCGGCTAAGCCAGCGGGAGGCTGTTATGGCGCGTAAACCGCTTGAAGGCACGCAGCTGGTCCTGATGACCATTGCGCTGTCGCTGGCAACATTTATGCAGGTGCTGGACTCCACGATTGCTAACGTGGCGATCCCCACTATTGCCGGAAACCTGGGGGCATCGAACTCTCAGGGAACCTGGGTGATCACCTCGTTTGGCGTGGCTAACGCCATTTCGATCCCGATCACCGGCTGGCTGGCCAAGCGTTTTGGTGAGGTGAAACTGTTCCTGTGGTCGACGGTGGCGTTTGCCATCGCGTCATGGGCCTGCGGCATGTCCGAAAGCTTGACCATGCTGATCTTCTTCCGCGTGATTCAGGGGGTGGTCGCCGGGCCGCTGATCCCGCTGTCGCAGAGCCTGCTGCTGAGCAACTATCCTCCGGCGAAGCGCAGTATGGCGCTTTCACTGTGGGCGATGACGGTGATCGTCGCGCCGATCTGCGGCCCGATCCTCGGCGGCTGGATCAGCGATAACTACCACTGGGGCTGGATCTTCTTTATCAACGTGCCGATTGGTGTGGTGGTAGTGATCCTTGCGCTGCAAACGCTGCGCAACCGTGAAACGGAAACGATAATCCGCCCGATTGATACCGTTGGCCTGGTGCTGCTGGTGGTGGGTATCGGCTGTCTGCAGGTGATGCTGGACCGCGGTAAAGAGCTGGACTGGTTCAGCTCCACTGAAATCATTATTTTAACGGTCGTTGCCGTCGTAGCCCTGGCGGTGCTACTGGTGTGGGAGTTGACCGACGACCACCCGATAGTGGATTTGTCGCTGTTTAAGTCGCGCAACTTCACCATTGGCTGTCTGTCGATCAGTCTCGCCTATATGCTCTACTTCGGCTCGATTGTTCTGCTGCCGCAGCTGTTGCAGGAGGTGTACGGTTACACCGCCACCTGGGCCGGGTTGGCATCGGCGCCGGTTGGGATTATCCCGGTGATCCTGTCGCCGATTATCGGCCGTTTTGCGCATAAGCTGGATATGCGACGGCTGGTCACCTTCAGCTTCATTATGTATGCAGTGTGCTTCTACTGGCGTGCGTATACCTTTGAACCGGGCATGGACTTTGGAGCATCGGCGTGGCCGCAGTTTATCCAGGGCTTTGCCGTGGCCTGCTTCTTTATGCCGTTGACCACCATTACGCTGTCAGGCTTACCGCCGGAGAGGCTGGCAGCGGCATCGAGCCTGTCGAACTTCACCCGTACGCTGGCAGGTTCGATTGGCACCTCGATCACCACCACCATGTGGAGCGATCGTGAGTCATTGCACCATGCTCAATTGACGGAATCGGTCACTCCGTACAGTACTAACAGCCAGGAGATGTACGCGAAGCTGCAACAGCTGGGGATGACCCACGACCAGGCTTCTGCGTATATCGCGCAGCAGATCACCAATCAGGGGCTGATTATCTCCGCCAATGAGATTTTCTGGGCTTCTGCCGGGGTGTTTATCCTGCTGCTGGTGCTGATATGGTTTGCCCGTCCACCGTTCGGTGCAGGCGGCGGGGGCGGCGGCGCGCACTAAATTGCCGGCATAAAAAAGGGGGCGACCACGTAAATGGCCGCCCCCTTTTTATCACTGCATCAGGCGTTCTGACGCCACCATTCAGCCAGCAGGACGCCGGTTGCAACGGAGACGTTCAGGCTTTCTACCTTACCGGTACCGCCGATGGAGACGCTGAGGTCGCCCTGATCGAACGTGCTGTCAGACAGACCATCGCGCTCCTGACCCAGCACCAGCACCATTTTGGCCGGCAGCTCTGCACGGGACAGCGGCACGCCTTTATGACTGGACGTGGTCACAATGGTATAACCGGCTTTACGGAACGCACTCAGACCGGCAGCAAAGCTTTCGCCGCTAATGGCCTGAACGTGCTCTGCGCCACCCTCTGCAGTACGCACCGCAGCGCCTGACTCCAGCATCGAAGCATCATCCACCAGCAAACCTTTGACGCCAAAATGCGCACAGCTGCGCATGATGCCACCCAGGTTGTGCGGGTTGCCGATATCTTCCAGCGCCAGCACGCAGTCTTTCTCACCTGCGGTTGACAGCCATTCACTGACCGGCATGCCGGAGCGCTTTTTGATCAGGAAGCAGACGCCACCATGGTGCTCGGTGCCGGAGGCTTTCTGCAGTTCGGCTTCATCCACGGTGTGGTAAGCCTTGCGGTTAGCCGCCATATACTTCAGTGCTTCACGGAAACGCGGCGTTACGCTCTGGATAAACCAGGCGCGCACGATGCACTCCGGACGGCTCTGGAACAGCGCCTGGCAGGCATTTTCGCCATACACGCGCGTCTCTTCCATACGCTGACGACGGATCTGCTCCGGGTCGATATAGCTTTTACCGCTGATACCGCCGTGATCCGGCTTATCGTCTGCTACTGCATTTGGCGCACGGGAAACGGTACGCCACGGAGAGTCAGAGTGCCCTTCGTCGCGATCGCGCCCGCCACGTGGCTTGCTGTCTGCATTTCGTGCCGGACGGCGCGCGCCATCCTGCTGTGGACGAGGAGCGCCTTTACCGGTACGGGGGTTCCCGCCCTTAGTGCTCTTCTCATCATCGCCGCGGACATACATCACTTTGACCTTGCCGCTCTTACCTTTAAATTCGTCGTTCATTTTTCCTCCACCTGGGCTGAGCGCGAAGCGCGCAGATTACCTGATGTGGCGGCGCTTAGCTATTAACTTCCAACAAAAGCCGCTGACCCGGGAGTGGGCCGTTCAGGCGCGCAGCCAGTTTGCCAGACATTACCTATTATACCCATTGAACAAATCGCGTTGTTCCACATTAACGGGGCCAGCATAATGCTGGCTGATTTACTGAAAATGCAGTAAGTAATCACTTACTACCAGACTGAGGTGAATAATGAATACCGTTTGTGCATCCTGCCAGGCCACCAATCGCGTCCCCGTCGAACGCGTGTCCGACGGCGCGAAATGCGGCCGCTGCGGCAATGACTTATTCGACGGCCACGTGGTGAATGCCACGGCGGCGACCCTGGATAAATACCTCCAGGATGACCTGCCGGTGGTTATCGACTTCTGGGCGCCGTGGTGCGGGCCGTGCGTCAATTTCGCTCCGGTGTATGAATCCGTGGCTCAGGAGCGCAGCGGGCAGATCCGCTTCCTGAAGGTGAATACCGAGGCGGAGCCGGAGCTGAGCGCGCGCTTCCGCATTCGCAGCATCCCCACCATTATGGTGTTCAAGCAGGGCCAGATGGCCGACATGCTGAACGGGGCAATGCCGAAAGCGCCGTTCGAAGAGTGGCTGAACGAAAACCTGTAAGCATCTGGCCGGGCATGCCCGGCCACAATCCGTTAGAATAGCGTTTTTCGCTGATGATCCAAGATGACCGATAACGCCGTTCTGCGCCTGCGCGCTGCCCGTCTCGCCCGTGCCACCCGCCCTTTCCTTGCCCGAGGTAACCGCACCCGCCGCTGCCAGCGCTGCCTGCTGCCAGAAAAGAACTGCCTGTGCGCGACGCTCAGCCCGCAGCAGGCGCGCAGCCGTTTCTGCCTGGTGATGTTTGACAGCGAGCCGATGAAGCCAAGCAACACCGGTCGCCTGATTGCCGATATCCTGCCGGACACGCTGGCGTTCGGCTGGTCGCGCACCGAGCCGGACCCGGCACTGCTTGCCGCAGTGCGCGATCCGCAGTATCAGCCGATGGTGGTGTTTCCCGCCTCCTACGCTGATGAGGGCCGCACGGTACTGAACAGCCCGCCGCTGAGCGGTAAGCCTCCGCTATTTATTGTGCTCGACGGCACCTGGACCGAGGCGCGCAAAATGTTCCGTAAAAGTCCGTGGCTGGATGCGCTGCCGGTGATGTCGCTTAACCTGACGCGCCCGTCCAACTATCAGCTGCGCGTGGCGCATGCGGCTGGCCAGCACTGTACTGCTGAAGTGGCGGCCGAGCTGCTGCTGCAGGCCGGTGATACTTCCGCTGGTGAAGCGCTGTTTCAGCATTTCGATCTGTTTCGCCAGCGCTATCTGGCGGGCAAGCCGCATCATCCACAGCAGGCGGCTGAAAATGATGACGAAAAAGCGCCAGCGATCAATTAACTGACACACCAGGCAACAACTTCGCCCGACAACAGGTAGAATTAACCCATCGTTGTCAGAGGGAACGAAGATGAGCCAGCGCGGACTTGAAGCCCTGTTACGACCGAAATCCATTGCGGTGATCGGTGCCTCGACCCGGCCAGAACGCGCCGGTTATCTGATGATGCGTAATCTGCTGGCCGGCGGCTTTAGCGGCCCGGTGCTGCCGGTGACGCCAAAATACCAGGCCGTATGCGGCGTGCTGGCCTGGCCCGATATTGCCAGCCTGCCGCTGTCGCCCGATCTCGCCATTATCTGCACCCATGCAAAACGCAATCTTGAGCTGCTTAGCGCGCTGGGTGAACGCGGCTGTAAAGCCTGCATTATTCTCTCCGCCCCGGAAGAGCAGCTGGCCGAGCTGAAAGCCTGCGCCAGCCGCTGGCAGATCCGCCTGCTTGGTCCGAACAGCCTCGGCCTGCTGGCGCCCTGGCAGGGGCTGAATGCCAGCTTCTCGCCGGTGCCGATTACGCCGGGCAAGCTGGCGTTTATTTCGCAGTCGGCGGCGGTCTCCAACACCATTCTCGACTGGGCACAGCAGCGCCAGCTGGGCTTCTCGTGGTTTATCGCGCTCGGCGACAGCCTGGATATTGATGCCGATGACCTGCTGGACTTCCTGGCACGCGACGGCAAAACCAGCGCGATCCTGCTTTATCTCGAACATCTCAGCGACGCGCGCCGCTTTGTCTCCGCTGCCCGCAGCGCCGCCCGCAATAAACCGATTTTGGTGATCAAAAGTGGCCGCAGCCCACGGGCTCAGCAGCTGCTGCGCACGCACGGCGGGATGGATGCCGCATGGGATGCCGCCATTCAGCGCGCCGGATTACTGCGCGTGCAGGACACTCACGAACTGTTTTCGGCAGTGGAGACGCTCAGCCATATGCGCCCGCTGCGCGGCGAACGCCTGATGATTATCAGCAACGGCGCGGCACCGGCGGCGCTGGCGCTGGATGCGCTGGATGCACGCAACGGCAAGCTCGCCACGCTGAGTGAGCCTTTACTTACCCAGCTGAGCGCGCAGCTACCGGAAGGTATCACGCCCGGTAACCCGCTCGATCTGAAAGATGATGCAACTCCGGAACGCTATCTGCAGGCTCTCTCTCTGCTGCTCGACAGCCATGACCTCGACGCCCTGCTGATTATCCATGCGCCCAGCGCGGTAGCCCCCCCCACGCTGACCGCGCAAAAAGTGATTGAGCTGGTGAAGCAGCATCCACGCGGCAAGCAGCTTACGCTGCTGACCAACTGGTGCGGCGAGTTCTCGTCCCTGGAGGCACGCCGCCTGTTTAGTGACGGCGGCATTCCCACTTACCGCACTCCGGAAGGCACCGTCACCGCGTTTATGCATATGGTGGAGTATCGCCGTAACCAGAAACAGCTGCGTGAAACGCCGGCGCTACCCGCTAACCTCACCGCCAATACCGCCGATGCGCACCGTCTGATCCAGCAAGCGCTGAGTGAAAGCGCCAGCACGCTGGATACCCATGAAGTGCAGCCGATCTTGCAGGCTTACGGGCTGACAACGCTGCCAACGTGGATTGCGGGCGACAGCGCTGAAGCGGTGCGTATCGCCGGACAGATTGGTTACCCGGTGGCGCTGAAGCTGCGCTCGCCGGATATTCCGCACAAGTCGGAAGTTCAGGGGGTGATGCTCTATCTGCGTAGCCCGGAAGAGGTGGAACAGGCGGCGAATGCGATTGTTGATCGCGTGCGGCTGACCTGGCCACAGGCGCGGGTGCATGGCCTGCTGGTGCAGAGTATGGCGAACCGTGCCGGGGCACAGGAGCTGCGCATTGTGGTGGAGCAGGATCCGCTGTTCGGGCCGGTGATTATGCTGGGTGAAGGCGGCGTAAGCTGGCAGGCCGACCGTCAGGCGGTGGTGGCCCTGCCGCCGCTCAACATGACGCTGGCGCGTTATCTGGTCATTCAGGCAATTAAGAGTGGGAAGATTCGCGGCCGTAGCGCTCTGCATCCGCTGGATGTCGCGGGACTGAGCCAGGTGCTGGTGCAGGTATCAAACCTGATTGTCGACTGTCCGGAGATTGTGCGGCTGGATATTCATCCGCTGCTGGCGAGCGGCAGTGAGTTTACCCTGCTGGACGTGACGCTCCAGCTGGCGGAATTTCACGGCGATGCCGAAGCCCGGCTGGCGATCCGCCCCTATCCACACTCGCTGGAGGAGGCGGTCGAGCTGAAGAATGGTCAGCATTGCCTGTTCCGGCCGATCCTCCCTGAGGATGAGCCGCTGCTACAGCAGTTTATCGCCCGGGTGACAAAAGAGGATCTCTACTATCGTTACTTCAGTGAGATCAATGAGTTCACCCATGACGACTTGGCGAATATGACTCAGATCGACTACGATCGGGAAATGGCGATCGTCGCGGTGCGCCAGCATAACGGCAGCGATGAGATTATTGGTGTGACCCGCGCGATTTCGGATGCCGATAATATTGATGCCGAGTTTTCCGTGCTGGTGCGCTCTGACCTGAAGGGATTAGGACTGGGCCGAAGATTGCTGGAGAAGATGATTATCTATACGCGCCAGCATGGGTTACAGCAGCTCAACGGAATTACCATGCCGGGCAACAAAGGCATGGTGACGTTAGCGCGCAAGCTGGGATTTGCGGTCGAAGTGCAGCTGGAGGAGGGTATCGTCGGGCTTTCGCTACCGCTGCAATCCGCAGAGATATTTCTTGAAAAGTAAATCTCACCCTATCCGCACCAACTAATGGTATTATTCGCGGTTAGAGTGATGATTTTATGGCAAAAGGCCATTCCATGAATAGAGAAGAAACGCACTGTGATGTTGTCTAAATTCAACCGAAACAAACACCAACAGCACCTTGCGCAACTGCCAAAAATTTCTCAGTCAGTTGCTGATTTCACCACGCTGTACTCCCCGGCGGAATTTCGCGAGACGCTGCTGGAAAAAATTGCGTCTGCGTCCCGGCGCATCTGCATCGTGGCTCTCTATCTGGAAAATGATGAGGGTGGCCGCGCCATCCTTTCTGCACTGTATGCGGCGAAAAAACAGCGCCCGGAGCTGGACATCCGCATACTGGTTGACTGGCATCGCGCCCAGCGCGGCCGCATCGGTGCAGCCGCATGCGCCACTAACGCTGACTGGTACTGTGAGATGGCCGCGGAAAATCCCGGCTTTGCCATTCCGGTTTATGGCATCCCTGTCAATACCCGTGAAGCCCTTGGGGTGCTGCATCTCAAAGGGTCAATTATTGATGATACGCTGTTTTACACCGGCGCCAGCTTTAACGACGTCTACCTGCATCAGAAAGATAAATACCGTTACGATCGCTATCAGCTGATCGGCAACCGCGTGCTGGCCGATACCATGTTTAAATGGATCGATACCAACCTGATTCAGGCCGAAGCCGTGCATCGCCTCGACCAGGTTGAACGCCCAAAAAGCCCGGAGATTAAGAATGAAACGCGCCAGTTCCGTCAGGATCTGCGCGGTTTTGATTATCAGTTTAACGGCGATGCGAACAACGAAGAGCTGGCGGTCACCCCGCTGGTCGGGTTAGGTAAGCGCAGCCTGTTGAACAAAACCATTTTCCATCTGATGCCCTGCGCCGAACAGAAGCTGACTATCTGTACGCCGTACTTTAATCTGCCGGCTATTCTGGTGCGCAATATTATCTGGCTGCTGCGCCGGGGCAGAGAGGTGGAGATTATTGTTGGTGATAAGACCGCCAACGACTTCTATATTCCGCAAGATCAGCCGTTCAAAATTATCGGTGCGCTGCCTTATCTGTACGAGATTAACCTGCGACGCTTCCTCAGCCGTTTGCAGTATTACATCAACAGCGGGCAGCTGACGGTGCGCCTGTGGAAAGATGGTGAAAACAGCTATCACCTGAAGGGGCTGTGGGTAGATGACGAGTGGATGATGGTGACCGGTAATAACCTCAATCCGCGCGCCTGGCGCCTCGATCTCGAAAACGCGGTGCTGATCCACGATCCGCTCCAGCAGCTGACTGAACAGCGCGACCGCGAGCTGAGCCTGATCCGTGAGCACACCACGATCGTGCAGCATTTCCACGATCTGGAGAGCATCGCCGATTATCCGGTTAAAGTTCGCAAGCTCATCCGTCGCCTGCGCCGTATTCGTATCGACCGGTTAATTAGCCGCATCCTGTAAGCGACTATAATGCTCAAATCCAGCCCTGTTTTTACAGGGCTTTTTTATGGGAGTTGACGATGCGTTTTTTCCTGCTGGCGCTACTGTTAATGTGCAGCGGCTGTACTCATATGGCCCAGGATCGGTGGACCGGGCGCGATAAAGCGCAGCACTTTTTCTCATCGGCCTTTCTTTCCGCCGCGGGGAGTGCTTACGGCGAACGTCAAAACTGGAGTCCGGGCCACAGCGGCAGCTTCGGCGTGCTGTTTTCCGTCAGTCTGGGGGCGGCAAAAGAGTTTTATGACAGCCGGGAAGGCGGGAGCGGCTGGAGCTGGAAGGATTTTAGCTGGGATATAGCCGGTGCTGCCACCGGCTATGCATTATGGAATCTCGGCCAGTAACTACAGTTTCAGCCCTTTGCCTCTGCGATGGAGCATCAGCGAAACAAGGAAGGCAACGGCGCCCATGGCGGAAACATACCAGAAGAAGCTGGTTTCGCTGCCTGCCGCTTTCAGCGACAGCGCCACGTACTCCGCCGAGCCACCAAACAGCGCATTCGCCACGGCATAAGACAGGCCAACCCCCAGGGCGCGCACCTCGGGCGGGAACATTTCCGCCTTGAGGATCCCGCTGATTGAGGTGTAGAAGCTGGTGATCAGCAGGGCCAGCATGACTAATGCGAAGGCCAGAACCGGGCTGCTGACGGTTTGCAGCACGCTAAGGATCGGCACGGTACATACCGCAGCAAAGCCCCCGAAGATCAGCATCGAGTTGCGGCGCCCGATCTTATCCGACAGTGCGCCAATTAACGGCTGCAGCAGCATAAAGACAAACAGGGCTATCGTCATCAGCCCGCTGGCGGTCTTATGGTCCATTCCCGACGTATTCACCAGGTATTTCTGCATATAAGTGGTAAACGTGTAGAAGCTGAGTGAACCTCCGGCCGTAAAGCCCAACACCATGATAAAGGCGCGGCGGTGCTTCCACAGCCCCTTCAGCGATCCGGCATCTTTATGCCCGCGGGTTTTATCATCTGAAGTTTCATTCAGTGAACGTCGCAGGTAGAGCGCCACTATGGCCAGCGCTGCGCCAATAGCGAACGGAATGCGCCATCCCCAACTGCGCAGATCTTCATCCGACAGCACCTGCTGCAGTACCACCACCGTCAGCAAAGCCAGCAGCTGCCCGCCAATCAGAGTGACATACTGGAAGGATGCGTAGAAACCTTTGCGCCCTTCTATTGCCACTTCACTCATGTAGGTTGCACTGGTGCCGTATTCGCCTCCGACGGATAGCCCCTGGAACAGGCGCGCCAGCAGCAGCAGCACCGGCGCCCAGACGCCAATGCTTTCATAGCCCGGCAAACAGGCGATAACCAGTGAACCGAAGCACATCATGCACACGGAGATCAGCATTGACGTTTTACGCCCATGCTTATCGCCAATGTAGCCAAACAGCCAGCCGCCGATTGGCCGCATCAGGAATCCGGCAGCAAAGACGCCTGCGGTTTGTAACAGCTGTGTGGTCGGGTTGCCGCTCGGGAAGAAGATATGAGCGAAATAGAGTGAGCAGAATGAGTAGACGTAAAAGTCGAACCACTCAACGAGATTGCCGGATGAGGCACCGACGATTGCCCAGATGCGCTGGCGGGCGCTCATTGGATTTTGCGCCTGCGAATGTGTTTCGGTGATGGACTCTGCCATGTAATAACCTCGTAAGTTCTTTCCCTGCTTCAATAGCACCTAAGTTGGTTAATGTAACAGTTAACTCAAATGTGCGTTTGTTAAGAATTTGTTTTATAAGGATTGATTGTGTTTTATGTGAGCCAGCATTGATTATTACATAGTGGCTGAGAATGGCGAACAAGACCGAGGGAAGATAAAGGTAAGGGGATTCTGAAATGCAAAAAACCCCGGCCTTTCGGTCGGGGTTATTGCTTTATTTGATGCCTGGCAGTTCCCTACTCTCGCATGGGGAGGCCCCACACTACCATCGGCGCTACGGCGTTTCACTTCTGAGTTCGGCATGG